>Ga0209048_10000661_pt1 | contig 36210 bp, 29 predicted proteins | sample FrelakmetCRP12CR_FD_187146 | JGI IMG/M metagenome (GOLD analysis project Ga0209048, IMG submission 187146) | Freshwater lake sediment microbial communities from the University of Notre Dame, USA, for methane emissions studies - CRP12 CR (SPAdes)... | ecosystem: Environmental > Aquatic >...
TTCCGATCTGAGCCGACATCGCGCGCGAGTTCCAGCACGCTGTCGTCGAGGTTCTCGTCAGCAAGGCACTGGCGGCGCTCGGCGCGACGGGGCATGCGCGACTCGTGGTGGCGGGGGGCGTGGGCGCCAACCGCGAACTGCGGACGCGGCTCGTCGCCGCGGTCGGCGAGCGACGAGGGCAGGTGTTCTTTCCCGATCCCGTCTTCTGCACGGACAACGGCGCAATGATCGCGCTGGTCGGCGCACTGCGCCTCTCGAGCGCTGCGGTCTCCGATTATGCGTTTTCGGTGAAGCCGCGCTGGGAACTCGAGTCGCTGCCGGTTCCCTGACCGGGGAGGGAGCGGTCCTGACGCGGATCAGCGCCCGATCGTCCGTTCCTTGCCGTCGACGAGCTGCCTGATGTTGCCCCGGTGGCGCCAGAACAGCAGCAGCGCGATGGGAACCATCGCCCAGGCGGGCGGTGAATTGCCGAACACGTAGAACGCACCGAGGGGCAACAGCGCCGCGGTGGTGAGCGCGGCGAGTGAACTGATCTTGAATCCGAGCGCCATCACGACCCACAGCGCCCCCAACGCCAGCCCAAGCGGCCAATCGAGGGCGAAGACGACGCCGGCCGCGGTGGCGACGCCCTTGCCACCGGCGAAGCCGTGGAAGACCGGAAAGAGGTGACCGACGAACACGGCCAGAGCGACGGCCGGCACCGTCCATTCCGCAACTCCGAACGACGGTCCGAGCGTCTGCGCCATGAAGACGGCGAGCCAGCCCTTCGCCCCGTCGCCGACCAGCGTCAACGCCGCGGCCGCCTTGTTCCCGGTGCGCAGCACGTTGGTCGCACCGGGATTGCGCGAGCCGTAGCTGTGCGGATCGGGTAGCCCGAACAGCCTGCTCGTCACGACGGCAAACGAGATGGAGCCGATCAGGTACGCAGCGACGATGAACGCGAGCGAGGCGAGCATGGGCGGGGGCGTCGGTTAGAATGCGCGAACGCGCCCCCGAGCCAGTCCCGGATGGGAAATGTTCGGAAGCGGGAAAGGATTCTAGCAAAGCGGCATGAACGCGATTTTCATCCACGACCTCCGCGTCGAGACGCGCATCGGCATCTACGACTGGGAACAGCACCAGGCGCAGACGGTGAGGCTAGACATCGAGCTCGGCTTGCCGTCGGACAAGGTGTTCCAATCCGGCAACTTCGCGGACGCGCTCGACTACGCGGCCGTAGTGAAGCGCCTGCAGGCGTTTGCCGCCGACCATCCGCACAAGCTGATGGAGCGATTCGCGCAGGCGGTCGCCGACGTGCTGATGGGCGAGTTCGGTGCGCCGTGGGTGAAGGTGCGCGTCGCCAAGCTCGCGCCGATCGCCGGCGTCAGGGAGCTCGGGATCGCGATCGAGCGCAAGCGAGCGTGAATTCCCAGCGCAAGCGAGCGTGAATTCCCAGCGCAAGCGAGCGTAGCGCAGCAGTCAGTCCGGGTCGCGGCGCGCACCGGAGGGGGACGGCAGCGTGAACGCGAACGTCGATCCCTTCGCCAATTGACTGGTCACCCAGATCCGTCCGCCGTGGAGCTCGATGAACTTGCGCGAGATGGCCAGGCCAAGTCCCGTGCCTTCCACCTTCTTCGCCGCTGACCCGACCTGGCGGAACTCCTCGAAGACCGTCGCCTGATCTTCCGGCGCGATGCCCACGCCGGTGTCGGTGACCGAAACTTCGATCTCGCCGTCGCGCGCGTCGACCCGCACGCTGATCGTCCCGCCCTCCGGCGTGAATTTCAGCGCATTCGACAGCAGATTCAGCAGCACCTGCTTGATCTTGCGTTCGTCGCCGTGGATCGTGCCTGCGCGCTGGTCGATCGTCCGCTCGAGCCTGATCTCGCGCCGCTGCGCGCGCTCGCGAACCAGGGTCAGTGTGTTGTCGATGGCGCCCGGCAGATTGAAGTCGGCGAGCTCGAGTTCCATCCGTCCGGCCTCGATCTTCGACAGATCGAGGATGTCGTTGATGAGGGCCAGCAGATGCCGACCCGATTCGAGAATGTCGGCCAGGTACTCGGCCTGCTTGTCGTTGATCTCGCCGAACATCCGCTCCACCAGCACTTCCGAGAAGCCGATGATCGCGTTGAGCGGCGTGCGCAACTCGTGGGACATGTTGGCGAGGAATTCGCTCTTGTGCTGGCTCGCGATCCCGAGTTGCCGGCTCTTCTCCTCGATTTCCCGGAACAGGCGGGCGTTCTGGATCGCCAGCGCGGACTGCGTTGCGAACGTCTTCAGGAGGTCGATCACCTCCGGTGCGAAAGCCCCGGCGCTCTTCCGGTTCACGGCGAGTCCCCCGAGCAGGTGGTCCTCGCGCAAGAGCGGAACGGCCAGCAGCGATCGATACCCCAGGCGGATGAGGGTCTCGCGGATCCGACTCTGGTAGGTGCCCTCGTCCATGATGTCGCGGATCTCCACCGGCTCGGCGGACACCGCGAGCTTGCCGATCGCTCCCTCGCCTTTCCGGATCGGACTGGTGCGCAGCGCGTCGACAAGTTCCGCGGGCAGCTTGTCCGTCGTGTGCAGATGGAATTCCTCGCGCGCTTCGTCGTATTCGTAGATGGCACCGCCATCCATCCCGGTGAGCTGGTTGGCGCGCGAGACTATTGTGCCCAGCACGGTCTCGAGATCAAGCGTCGAGCTGACGGCCTGCCCAACCTCACCCAGCGCCTTCAGTTCCCCCACCGACCGCGTCAGTTGCCTCGTTCGCGCGTCCAGTTCCGTGAACAGGCGTACGTTTTCGATCGCGATCACCGCCTGATCGGCGAAGGTCTGGAGCAGGGCGACCTGGTTGTCGGAGAACGGTCCGGGCTCCGGCCGCCCCACCGCGATGGCGCCGATCGGTCGCGCCTCTCGCACCAGTGGAATTGCGAGGATGCTCCGGAAGCCCCCGGAGAGCGAGTTGGCGCTGATCGCGTATTCGGGGTCCTCGAGCACGTCGGGGATTGCGGTAACGCTGCACGTCGATATCGCCCGAGTGACACCGCTGTCGCGGCCGGGCGGCCTGGGGAAGAGGCGGCGCAGTGCCTCGCCATATTCCGGATTCACATTGACGAGCGCCGCCAGGTGGATCAGATCGCCGTCGAACGTGTAGACATTCGCGGCGGCGGCGCGACACAGCTTCATCGCGGCCTCGGCGATCGTCTCGAATACGGGCTGCGCGTCCGTCTGCGACTGGCTGATCACGCGCAGGATCTCGCTCGTCGCCGTCTGCTGCTCCAGGGCCTCCGTGAGGTCGTGATTGCGGACCTGCAATTCCTTGAACAGGCGCACGTTCTCGATCGCGATGACGGCCTGATCGGCGAACGTCTTCAACAGTTGGACCTGCGCATCGGTGAACAGGCCGGGGGTCGCCCGTCCGACAAAGATCGATCCGATGACCCGACGGCTGCGGACGATGGGCACGCCAAGTGCGCCACGATATTGGGCTGCCCGCGCGAAGTCCTTGAGCTCGTAGCTCTGTTCAGCGAGCACATCCGGAATATGGACGACGGCGGCGCTTCGAATGACGCCTGCGGTGATGGCCTGCGAGTTGATCTTCATCGGGAACAGGGTGCGGGCGATCTTCACGGCTTCGGGCACCATCCCGTGAATCGCGGCCAGTTCGATTAGCACGCCGTCGAAGCTCGAGACCACCGCGACGTCGGCGCCGCACAGTTTCTCGGCACGTTCGGCGATGATGTCGAACACGGGCTGGACGTCGGTGGGTGAGCGCGAAATGACGCGCAGGATCTCGCTCGTCGCCGTCTGCTGCTCCAGCGCCTCCGTAAGGTCGTGATTGCGGGCCGCCAGCTCGGTGAAAAGGCGCACGTTCTCGATCGCGATCACTGCCTGGTCGGCGAAGGTCTTGAGCAATTCGACCTGCTTGTCCGAGAATGGCTCGACCACCATCCGGAACAGACCGATGACGCCAAGCGCCACTCCTTCGCGCAGCAGCGGGGTCACGAGAATGGTGCGGTGGCCGAACAGGCGCTGGAGCTCGCGTCCCTTCGGGAATTCGTCCTCGCTCTCCGCCGCGAGGTCGTGAATGTGGAGGCTGCGACGCTGGACCGCTGCGCGACCGCTCACGGACTCGTTCGTCAGCGGGATTTCGAGCGCGTCGACGCTTCCGACGCCAAGTTTCAACGCGTCGGCGAACGCGCCAACAGCGGTTGCGCCACGAAGCACGTTACCGTCGACACGAAGCAGTGCGACATCGGGCGCGCCGCAGAAGCGGGCGGCGGCGCGAACGACGGTCTCGAGCACGGGCTGGATGTCCGTCGGCGAGCGTGCGATTGCGCGCAGGATCTCGCTCGTCGCCTCCTGCTGCTCCAAGGATTCGATGAGTTCGTGGTTGCGGGTCTCCAGCTCCTTGAACAGGCGCACGTTCGCGATGGCAATCGCCGCCTGCCGGGCGAACGTCTGCACCACGGCGACCTGATCCGGGGCGAAGAGCCCGGGTTCGCGGCGCCAGAGGAAGATCGCGCCGTACGCGTCGGCCTCGCGCATCAGTGGCACCGCGAGCACGGCCCGGAAGCCGGTGAACCGCGCATTTGTCTTGGCGTCGGGGAATTCGGTGTCGAGCAGGGGAACGATGTCCGCGTGGTGAACGATTTCGCGGTCGATGACCGTACGGCCCGTGATCGAGGAGCGCTTCAGAGCGACGGGCACGACGGGGATCGGCGTTTCCCCCGCGGCCGAAGAGTCGGTTCGCGAATGCAGCACGTTGCCATCGACGAGGAGCACGCAGGCGAACGGTGTCTTGCACAGATGGGCCGCGCGCTGGGCGACGGCGTCGAGCACCGGCTGTACGTCGCCAGGCGAGGCGGCGATGAGGCGCAGAATCTCGCTCGTCGCGGCCTGCTGCTCCAGCGCGTCGGCCAGACGCTGCTCCAGCTCGCGGGTCCGCGTAGTGCTGGCCACCGGTCGGGTCCGGGCAACGGCCGGTCTGGCCATAGCCTTCGCCTTCGCGGGCTTCGGACCTCGATTCATCGGCTTCTCCTGGGCCCCGGGCGAGCGTCGGGGGCGGTGCAGCGATCTGCGACAGGCTAGGCCGAGTTGCGCCTGCCGGCAAGTGGGCCGGGCGGAGCTTCGGTGATTGCGGACGGGAACGCGTGCCGCGGCCCACCGGTAGCGGTTTACCCGCGCGGATGGTGCTGCGCGTGGAGCTTCTTCAGCCGCTCGCGCGCGACGTGGGTGTAGATCGTGGTCGTCGTGATGTCGGCGTGCCCGAGCAGCAGCTGGACGACGCGCAGGTCGGCGCCGTGATTCAGGAGATGGGTCGCGAACGCGTGGCGCAGCACGTGCGGCGAGAGGCTCGCCGCCGGGATGGCGGCCTTTGCGGCGAGGCGCTTCAATAGCGCCCAGAACGCCTGCCGCGTCAGCGGGCCGCGGCGGGCGGTGACGAACATCGCGCTGCTCTTGCCGTCGCCGACCAGCGCGGGGCGCCCCGCGGCAAGGTAGCGCTTCAGCCAGCCGATCGCCTCTTCGCCCAGCGGGACGAGGCGTTCCTTGCTGCCTTTGCCGAGCACGCGCACGACACCCATGTCGAGCGACACCTGGGCGAGCGTGAGACCGACCAGCTCCGAGACGCGCAAGCCAGTTGCGTAGAGTGTCTCCAACATCGCCCGGTCACGCAGGCCCAGCGTGGTCTCCGGGTCGGGCGCCGCGAGCAGCGCGTCGACCTGCGCCTCGCTGAGGTTTTTCGGCAGACGGCGCGGCAGCTTCGGCGCACGCACGCGCAACGTGGGATCGGCACGCAACGTGCCCTGCAGCAGCTGCAGCGCGTAGAAGCGCCGCAGCGACGAGAGCCGGCGGGCGATCGACGTCGCCTTCGCCTTCGCGCGGAACTGATCGGCGAGAAACGCCTCGACGTCGGTACGCTGTGCGGCGAGGAGCGCTTTGCCGCGCCGGTCGAGCCAGGTGGCCCATGCCGTCAGGTCGCGGCGATAGCTCGCGAGCGACGACGGCGCGAGCCCGTCCTGCAGCCAGACCTGGTCGCAGAAAGTGTCGATCAGGTCGGCGGAGGTCGGCACGTCATCGATTCCGTCAGTGGCCGAAACGGTAGCCCTCGTGGGCAAGCAGCCAGCGCTTGATCACGATTGGGTCGCCGTCCACGGCATTCATGAATCCGCCGAGCGAGCCTCGGCTGCCGACGACCCGATGACAGGGGATGACGAGCGCGATCGTGTTCGCGCCGCATGCGCCGCCGATTGCGCGCGGCGCGGTATGGAGTTGACGCGCGAGTTCCGCGTACGTGCGCGATTCGCCCACGGGAATCCGGGCGAGCGCTTGCCAGACTTGCTGACGGAACGGCGTGCCGGCGAGCCTCAGGGGCAGCGTGAAGCGGAAGTGCGGATCGGCGAGATAGCGCTCGATCTCGCGTACCGCTCGCTCGGCGATCGCGTCGGCGGGCGCTTTCGCGCGCTCCGTCTTGCGCAGGTATTCGATCCCGGTGACGGCACCACCCGCGGTGCGGATGCCCAGCACCGCGAACGGCGTCTTCATCTTGGCCGAATGGGCGGATTGCATGTTCGCTCCTGCGCAGGCTCGCACCGCAATGAATGCCCGCATCAGCCCATCTTCATCTGCTGCGGCAGATAGGTGATGAGTTGCGGGAAAAACCAGATCAGCAGCACGGCGACGATCATCAGGTAGAACATCGGCAGCGCCTGCCTCGCGATCCACGTGATCTGCTTCTTCGTCATCCCCTGCAGCACGAACAGATTGAAGCCCACGGGCGGCGTGATCTGCGCCATCTCGACGACGAGCACGACGAAGATTCCGAACCAGAGGAGGTCGATGCCGGCGGCCTCCACCGTCGGCATGATCACGCCCATCGTCAACACGACCATCGAGATACCGTCGAGGAAGCAGCCGAGAACGATGTAGAAGACCATCAGCGCGACGATCAGGGCGAACGGGGTGAGTCCCTGTCTGCCGATCCACCCGGCCAGATGCCGCGGGAGCCCGATGTAGCCCATCGCGAGGGTGAGGAAGGACGCACCGGCGAGGATCAGCGCGATCATGCAATAGAGGCGCGTCGCGCCCATCATGCTCTCGGTGAGCGTCCTGCGCGTGAGCGAGCCCTGCACCGCGGAGATCACGAGCGAGCCGACGACGCCGAACGCCGCCGCCTCGGTGGCCGTTGCGATGCCTGCGTAGATCGAGCCCAGCACCAGCAGGATCAGCAGCACGACGGGAATGAGGTGGCGCGAGGCATGCAGCTTCTGCGCAATGGTCGTCCTCGTGGTCGCGGCCGGGATGCGCCGCGGATTCATCAGCGCCCAGACCACGATGTAGCCGGAGAAGAGCATCGCGAGCAGGATGCCGGGAAACACGCCGGCGATGAAGAGCTGCGCGATCGACACGTTGGCCATGACGCCGTACACGATCATGATGATCGACGGCGGAATGAGCAGGCCAAGCGTGCCGGCGCCGGCGAGAGTACCTATCGTCATGTCTTCCGGATACCCGCGCGCCTTCAATTCCGGCAGCGTCATCTTGCCGATCGTCGCGCAGGTGGCGGCGGAGGATCCGGAAACCGCGGCGAAGATCGTGCAGCCGATGATGTTGGTGTGCAGGAGCCGCCCGGGCACCCGCTCGAGCCAGGGCGCCAGGCCGCGGAACATGTCCTCGGAGAGCCGGGTCCGGAACAGGATCTCGCCCATCCACACAAACAGCGGCAGCGCGGTCAGCGTCCATGACGATGACGTGCCCCAGATCGTGACCGCCATCGCGTCGCCGGCCGGCCGTGACGAGAAGAGCTCCATGCCGATCCAGGCTACGCCGGCAAGGGCAAGGCCGATCCAGACGCCGCTGCCCAGCAACACGAAGAGCGAGACGACGAGCAGTGCGGTGATCAGCGCGTCCATGTGTTCGACGTTCCCGCGTCACTCGTGGTGCAGCGCATCGCCGGATTTCGCGCGGAGGCGCCGCCCGGTCAGCTCGAGGACGAGTTCGTCGACGAAGGCAATGAGCAGCACCAGTGTGCCGGCGGCCATCGCGAGCTGCGGGATCCACAAGGGTGTCGCATCGTTGCCGGTCGAGACGTCGTTGAACTGCCACGATTGGAAGGCGAGTCGGATGCTGTAGAACGCGAACAGCCCCGCCAGCGACGTCGCGAGCACCAGCGCCGCGCGCTCGAGCACGCGCTGCGCCGCGGGCCCCAGGTGCTCGAGAACCAGCGTGACGCGGATGTGTTCGCCGCGCTTAAGCGTGTGCGCGAGCGCGAGGAAGCCGCAAGCGGCCATGCAGTAGCCGGCGTACGAATCGGTGCCCGGGACGTGGAAGTTGAGGAGTCGGCCGGCGATGCCGGTGAGCACCATCGCCAGCGTCCCGACCAGGAACAACGCCGCCAGATATCCGGCGGTGTCGTACAACCTGTCGAGCCGGCGGCGCATCACATTGCGCGGTACGCGTCGACGACCTTGCGGCCTTCGTCGCCCGCCTTGCGCAGCCACTCGGCAAGCATGTAGTTGCCGACCTTGCGCAGGTCCGCGCCGAGCTGTTCGGAGGGTTTCAGGATGCTCATTCCCTTCGCCTTCAGCTGCTCCAAGTACCAGCCGTTCTTTTCTTCGGAAAGTTTCCAGCCGCGCACCTCGGCATCGCTCGCGGCCTTGAGCAGCGCCGCCTGCGTCGGCTTGTCGAGCGCGTCGAATGCCTTCTGGTTGACGATGATCGCGTTCTTCGGGAGCCATGCCTGGGTATCGTAGAAGTTCTTGATCTGCTCGTAGGTCTTGGAGTCATAGCCGGTCGCGCCGGACGACATGTACGAGTCGATGACGCCGGTGGCGAGCGCCTGCGACACCTCGGACGCCTGCACGGTCACCGGCTGCGCGGCGACGAGCTCGGCGATCTTCGCCGTGGCCGGACTGTACGCGCGCCATTTCAGGCCCTTCATGTCGGCGACGCTTGCAAGCGTGCGCTTCGCGTAGATGCCCTGCGGTGGCCACGCCACGGTGTAGAGGAGTTTCATCCCCTGCTTCGCGAACTTGTCCTCGAGCGTCTTCTTCGAAGCCTTGTAGAGCTTCATCGACTCGCCGTAGGAGGTCGCGAGGAACGGAATGCCGTCGAGCCCGTAGAGCGGATCCTCGTTCTCGAAATTGACGAGCAGGATTTCGCCGATCTGTGCCTGGCCGCCCTGCACCGCGCGCTTGATTTCCGGTGCCTTGAACAGCGATGCGTTGGCGTGGACCGTGATCTTGAGCCTGCCTCCGGTGGCCTTGTCGACGTCGTTGGCGAACTGCTGGATGTTCTCGGTGTGGAAATTGTTCGCGGGATAGGCGGTCGGCATGTCCCACTTGCTCTGTGCCGCCACGGGCATCGCGAGCGCGACGCCGAGCGCGGCGGCGAAGGCGGTGAGTCGATTCATGTCAGGGCTCCTGAGTTCTTGAAGGTGGCGCACGCGTGATGGACGAAAGGCGAAGGGCACGCCGCTGCGGCAGGTCGCGCCGTTTTACCACAATTCCCGCGCGCGTCGGTGCGCGGGCACTCGCTCTCGTCTATCGCGGCGCCACGCTGACCGCACATTTCCACCGTCGCGCATGATGGCAGGCACACCGGCGCAAGGATCGCGCTTGCGATACATCCAAGCGTGACCGCTCGAGCGAATGGGTTTGGCGGTTGCGACCAGGCGCGACGCTTCGGGGCGGGAGGGTTGGCGGCGGGCGCCTTTGCCGCGGTCTGCCGTCGCGGGTCGCTAGGACACCCGGACGGCGTTGGGTCGCCGGCCGTGGCCGCGCCGGGTGCCCGCAGGCAGACATGCTTTGCGGCACCGAAGCCCGCTGCCAATCCACCCGCCCCGCCAATGGATCAGTCAGCGGACGCGACTAACGGCACGGAAACCTGCGGCCGACCCACCCGCCCCGCAAATCTGCCCACCGGGCGCAGCCTATAATGTCGCGCCGTCGCCGGCGTTCCTTGCGCCGGCCGCGAACGATGCCAGCCCGATGACCGCCACGCCGCCCACCACGAAGAACGCTGGCTGGGAATTCTGGATCGATCGCGGCGGTACGTTCACGGACATCGTCGCCCGGCGGCCGGACGGGTCGCTCGTCACCCACAAGCTGCTTTCGGACAACCCCGAGCGCTACCGCGACGCCGCTGTGCACGGGATCCGCGAAATCCTCGGACTCGCGCCGGAAATGCCGATCCCCGCCGGGTTGATCGATGCGGTGAAGATGGGTACGACGGTCGCGACCAACGCACTGCTCGAGCGCAAGGGCGAGCGCACGGCCCTCGTGATCACCGCGGGGTTCGCGGACGCGCTGCGCATCGCATATCAGAACCGCCCCAAGCTCTTCGTCCGCCGGATCCAGCTGCCGACACTGCTCTACGAACGCGTGATCGAGGCCGACGAGCGGATCGGGGCGCACGGCGAGATCGTGCGGCCACTCGACCTCGCCTCGGCGCGGCGCGAGCTCATCGCGGCGCAACGCGCGGGCATTGCGGCCGTCGCCATCGTGCTCATGCACGGCTATCGGTTCCCCGAGCACGAACTGGCCCTGGCGACGCTGGCGCGCGCGCTCGGGTTCGCGCAGGTGTCGGTCTCGCACGAAGTCTGCCCACTGATGAAACTGGTGTCGCGCGGCGATACCACGGTGGTCGATGCCTATCTTTCGCCGATTCTGCGCCGGTACGTCGGGCAGGTCGAGCGCGAATTGCACGGATCCGAGCGCGGAGCCGTGGCGGGCGTCACGCCGCGGCTGCAGTTCATGCAATCGTCGGGAGGGTTGACCGACGCGCATCGATTCCAGGGCAAGGACGCGATCCTGTCGGGCCCCGCAGGCGGCATTGTCGGTGCCGTCGAGGTGTCGCGGCAGGCCGGCTTCGACCGCATCATCGGTTTCGACATGGGCGGCACGTCGACCGATGTCACGCATTACGCCGGCGAATTCGAGCGGGCGTTCGTCACCGAAGTGGCCGGCGTGCGGCTTGCCGCACCGATGATGCGCATTCACACGGTGGCGGCGGGTGGCGGCTCGATCTGCACGTTCGACGGTGCGCGGTTTCGCGTCGGTCCGGAATCGGCCGGCGCCAATCCGGGGCCGGCGTCGTATCGCCGCGGCGGACCTCTGACCGTCACCGACTGCAACGTGATGGTCGGAAAGCTAGACCCGGTATTGTTTCCGCGGGTGTTCGGTCCGAACGGCGATCAACCCCTCGATGTCGCCGTCGTGCGCGAGAAGTTCACGGCGCTCGCCGCCGATGTCGCCGCGAAGACAGGCCACGCGCGCACACCCGAGGAGGTCGCCGACGGCTTCCTCAAGATCGCGGTCGCGAACATGGCGAACGCGATCAAGCACGTTTCGGTCGCGCGCGGCTACGACGTCACCGAGTACACGCTCTGTTGCTTCGGCGGTGCGGGCGGACAGCACGCCTGCCTCGTCGCCGATGCGCTGGGCATGACGCGCGTGCTCCTGCATCCTCTGGCCGGAGTGCTGTCGGCATTTGGAATGGGGCTGGCGGACGTGCGCGCGCTGAAGCAGCAGGCGGTCGAGACGCGCCTGTCCGATACCGTGCTGGCGGCGACGGAGCCGGTGCTCGCCGCGCTCGAAGCCGCGGCGCGGTTCGATGTCGCGGACCAGGGAATTCACGACGCCGCGATCGACGTGAAGCGCACGCTGCATGTCAAGTACGAGGGCACCGATACGACGCTCGAGACCGGCGTCGATGCGGCGGCGCGCGTCGTCGCCGAATTCGAGCGCAGGTACCGGCAGCAGTACGGATTCCTGATGCCGGGCAAGCCGCTGGTCATCGAGGCGGTCGCGGTCGAAGCAATCGGCAGGACGCACACGATCGGAGACGCCGCACCCGGATTCGCGCCGCGCGTCCGGGCGCTGGCGCCGATCGCCACGAACAGGATCTACACGGACGGCGGGTTCCGGGGCGCCGCCGTCTACGATCGCGACCACCTGCGGCCGGGCGACGTGGTCACGGGCCCCGCGGTGATCCGCGAGGACAATGCGACGACGGTCGTCGAACCCGGATGGCGTGCGATTCACACGGAGCGCGGCGACGTCGTGCTCGACCGATTCGAGGCGGCGCGACGAACGCATGCGATCGGCACGAGCGCCGACCCGGTGCTGCTCGAAGTCTTCAACAACCTGTTCATGGCGATCGCCGAGCAGATGGGCGTGACGCTCGCCAACACGGCGTACTCGGTGAACATCAAGGAACGACTCGATTTCTCGTGCGCGCTGTTCGACGCGGACGGCAATCTGATCGCCAACGCGCCGCACATGCCCGTGCACCTCGGATCGATGGGAGAGAGCGTGACGACGATCATCGACCGCCGCCGCGGCGCGATGCGGCCCGGCGACGTGTTCGTCCTCAACGCTCCGTACAACGGGGGCACTCACCTCCCCGACGTGACGGTCATCGCTCCGGTGTTTCTTGACGGCGATGAATCCCGCGAGGCCGACGATTCCAGCGGACTGAATCGGGCGCGCGAACCGGAGTTCTACGTGGCTTCGCGTGGCCACCACGCCGACATCGGTGGCATCACGCCGGGGTCGATGCCACCCGATTCGACGCACGTGGACGAGGAGGGAGTGCTGCTCGACAACGTGCAGCTCGTCGCCGAGGGACGATTTCTGGAGGCGGAGATGCGCGCGCTCCTCACGGCGGGACGGTACCCGGCGCGCAACGTCGAGCAGAATCTCGCGGACCTGCGCGCCCAGGTCGCAGCGTGTGCCAAGGGTGCCGACGAGCTGGTCAAGATGGTTGCGCATTTCGGGCTCCCCGTCGTGCGCGCGTACATGCAGCACGTGCAGGACAACGCCGAGGAAGCCGTACGCCGCGTGCTCGACGTGCTGACGGACGGGCACTTCGAGTACGAGATGGACAGCGGCGCGACGATCGCCGTCACCATCGCGATCGACAAGGCGCGGCGCGAGGCGACGATCGACTTCACGGGCACGAGTGCGCAGCAGCCGACCAACTTCAACGCGCCATCCGCTGTCTGCAAGGCGGCCGTGCTCTACGTGTTTCGCACGCTCGTCGACGACGAGATCCCGATGAACGCCGGATGCCTGAAGCCGCTCTCCATCGTCATTCCCGAAGGGTCCATGCTGGCGCCGCGCTATCCCGCGGCGGTCGTCGCCGGCAACGTCGAGACGTCGCAGGTGGTCACGGACACCTTGTACGGCGCGCTCGGCGTGCTCGCGGCCTCGCAGGGGACGATGAACAATTTCACGTTCGGCAACGCGACCTACCAGTATTACGAGACGATCTCCGGCGGGGCGGGCGCGGGTCCCGATTTCGACGGAGCCAGCGTCGTGCAGACCCACATGACGAATTCGCGGCTGACGGATCCCGAGGTCCTGGAGTGGCGCTTCCCCGTCCGGTTGGAGTCGTACGCGATCCGCCGGGGCAGCGGTGGCGCTGGCCGGCATCGAGGGGGTGACGGGTCCGAGCGACGGGTGCGCTTCCTGGAACCGATGACGGCGGTGATCCTGGCGAACCACCGGCGCATTCCGCCCTTCGGCGTCGCTGGCGGTGCCCCGGGTGCACTTGGACGCAATTGGGTCGAACGCGCGGGGTACCCGAATACGGGGACGCGCGAAGAGTTCGGCGCGACCTGTGCGGTGGAAATGCGGGCCGGCGACGTCTTCGTCATCCAGACGCCTGGCGGCGGGGGATTCGGCCCGGCGAATCCCTCGGGAGCGCCTCCGCGCAGGGAGTGAGGGAGCGTCGCGCTTCCTGTGGGTCCGACTTCTCGGCGGACGCTGCATGGCAACGCTTCCGCTCGCGCGCGAACGGCGCCGGGGGCATAATCTCCCCGCCAATTCAAAGGGAGAGCATTCCATGGCCGGCTTGTACGATTTCAGTGTCAAGGACATTCACGGCAAGACCGTCAAGCTCGAGAAGTACAAGGGCAAGGCGCTGCTGATCGTGAATACGGCCAGCAAGTGCGGTTTCACGCCACAGTACAAGGGCCTCGAGGCGCTCTACCGGAAGCTCCACGGCAAGGGGCTCGAGATCCTCGGCTTTCCCTGCAACCAGTTCGGCGCACAGGAACCGGGGAGCGAAGCGGAGATCGAATCGTTCTGCGAAGTGAACTACGGCGTGACTTTTCCGTTGTTCGCGAAGATCGACGTCAATGGCGACGACGTGGCGCCGCTGTACAAGTTCCTGAAGAAGGCGAAGCCCGGTTTGATGGGTTCCGAGGCGATCAAGTGGAATTTCACCAAGTTTCTGGTCGACCGCAACGGCAATGTCGTCGAGCGCTATGCGCCGAATGCCGAGCCGGCAAGCCTTGCCGACGACATCCAGAAGCTGCTCTAGGAAGCCTCTGCATTCGTCTTCGTGATTACGCTGCGGGGCCCCACGCGCATGGATGCGAGTTCGCAGTCGTGGACGTAGCGTGAACAGGCTCTCGATCGCCGCAACGAAGCGCATGCCAGCCTTGCTCGCGGCGGTCGCGGGACTCGGTTGGGTATTTCTCGTCGCAACCGCGTTTGCCCAGGCCGATCCGAACAAGGTGCTGCGCGTCTCGTTTCCTGTCGCCGAGACGGGGTTCGACCCGCAGGCAGTGTCGGACATCTATTCGAACGCGATCAACCGCGCGATCTTCGAGCCGCTGTACCGGTACGACCATCTGGCGCGGCCGTTGAAGCTCGTGCCCAATACCGCGGCGGCGCTTCCCGAGATCTCGGCCGACGGCCTCGTCTGGACCATGAAGGTGAAGCCCGGCACCCACTTCACCGACGACCCGGCGTTCAAGGGGGTCAAGCGCGAGCTTACGGCCCACGACTACGTCTATGCCTGGAAACGGATCATCGACCCGAAGGTGCGCTCGCCGAACCTGTCGGTATTCGACGGCAAGCTCGCCGGCGCCGACGCACTCGTAGCAAAGGCCAGGGAGACCGGCAAGTTCGATTACGACGCGCCGTTGCCCGGGCTGCAGGCGATCGATCGCTACACGATCCGGATGACGCTCAACTACGCATCGTTCGATCTGCTCGCCGATCTCACCACCTCACCGTCTTCCGCCGTCGCGCGCGACGTGATCGAGGCCTACGGCGATGCCGGCGGATGGGCGATGGCCAATCCCGTCGGCACGGGGCCTTATGTGCTCAAGGAATGGCGGCGCGGACAGAAGATCGTGCTGGAAGCGAATCCGGGCTACCGCGAGGTCCGCTATCCCGAGAGCAGCGACCCCGCCGATCGCGCGATCATGGCGAAGCTCAGGGGAAAGAAGGTCCCGCTGATCGGGCGTGTCGAGGTCAGCATCATCGAGGAAAGCAATCCGCGTCTCCTCGCGTTCGAAAAGGGCGACATCGATTACGTCGCCGTGCCCACGGATCTGATCTGGAATGTGATGGAGCGCGAGAACCGGCTGAACGCGCGCTTCGCCAAGGCGGGTGTCGTGCTCGGGCGCGGCATCCAGCCGTCCATCACCTACACCTACTTCAACATGGACGATCCGGTCGTCGGCGGCTACTCGAAGGAAAGGATCGCGTTGCGCCGCGCCATCGGAATGGCCTACAACGTCGACGAGGAAGTGCGCGTTCTCCGACAGGGGCAGGGCGTTCCCGCGACGCAGGTGATTCCGCCGGGCGTTTCCGGCCACGATCCGCAATTCGCCGGCAATACCAAGTTCGACCCGGCCGGCGCCAAAGCGCTCCTCGACAAATTCGGCTACGTCGACCGCGACAAGGACGGCTGGCGCGACCTTCCCGACGGCAAGCCGCTGGTATTCAAATTGGGGACAACCCCATCGGCACTCGAACGGCAGTACAGCGAGTTGTGGCAGCGCAGCATGAAGGCGGTTGGGATCAAGGTCGATTTCGTGAACCAGAAGTGGCCCGATCTGCTCAAGATGGCGCGGGCAGGCCAACTGCAGGCCTGGGGACTCGCCAACACGTCGACGACGCCGGAGGGGTATGGCTTTCTCGCTCTGCTGTACGGGGGCCATGCCGGATTGTCCAACATGTCACGCTTCAAGCTGCCGGAATTCGACAAGCTCTACGAGCGCGGCCTCCGGTTGCCGGAAGGTCCCGAAAAGAACAAGCTGCAACGGGAGATGTCGGCGCTGGTCGCCGCCTATTCGCCGTGGATGCTCAACGCCTACCGTTACGAGAACGTGATCGTCTATCCGTGGGTTGTCGGCTACAAGTACAACGGCTTCGCTCCGCATCCATGGCAGTTCTTCGACATCGACCTCGCCGCGAAGCGGACGCCCGTTCAGTGAGTACGGAACACGGCAGCCGACGCGTGCGACACGGTTTGGCGGCCGTGGCTGTCGCGGCAGCATTGGCGATTGCGGCGGAGGGCGCGATCGCCCAAACCAAGTGGGCCGATCCCGCCAAGACGATCCGGGTGACGTTCCCGGTCGCCGAGACGGGCTTCGACCCGCAGGCGACGTCGGACTACTACTCGAGCCACGTCGAGCGCGCGATCTTCGATTCGCTCTACACGTTCGACTACCTCGCGCGGCCGCACCGGATCATCCCCAACACCGCGGCCGCGATGCCGGAGATCTCGGCGGACGGCCGCACGTGGACGATCCGCATACGGAAGGGCATCTTCTTCGCCGACGACCCGGCGTTCAAGGGCAGGAAGCGCGAGCTGACCGCCGATGACTACGTCTATTCGTTGAAGAGGTTGCTGGACCCGCGGATGCGCGCGCCTTTCCTCTGGTTCCTCGACGGCAAGATCGCCGGCTCCGACGAGGTGCTGGCCAAGGCGAAGCAGGACGGCCGCCTCGACTACGACGCTCCGATGTCCGGGCTCAGGGCGCTCGACCGCTACACGCTGCAGATCACGCTGAAGGAACCGGACTACGTGCTGCAGGGCTATCTCACGCAATCGGCGATGGCGGCGGTCGCGCGCGAGGTGATCGAGGCCTACGGCGACGCGTCCGGATGGGTGATGGCCAATCCGGTCGGCACCGGGCCCTATCGGCTCGCACAATGGCGGCGCGGGCAGAAGATCGTGCTCGAGGCGAATCCCGATTTTCGCGAGGAGTTCTTTCCCGACGCCGGTGAGGCCGGCGACCGCGAGCTGATCGCGAGGATGAAAGGCAAGCGTCTGCCGCAGGCCGGGCGCGTCGACATCTCGATCATCGAGGAATCGAACCCGCAACTGCTGGCGTTCAACACCGGCGAGCTCGACTACGTGAACGTGCCGGCGGACCTCGTCGGGAACGTCCTCGGACCCGGCAATGCACTGAAGCCCGAATTCGCGGGAAAGGGAGTGACGTTGCACCGCGTAACGCAGCCCGCGCTCGCCTACACCTACTTCAACATGGAGGATCCGGTCGTCGGCGGCTACACGCCGGACAAGATCGCCCTGCGGCGGGCGATGATCATGGGCTTCAACACCGAAGAGATGATCAAGGTCTGGTGGCAGGGTCAGGCGCTCGTCGCCACCCAACCGATTCCGCCGGGAGTGGCGGGGCACAACCCGGGTCTGCTCGCCCGGGCGCCGTACGACCCGGCCGCGGCGAGGGCGCTGCTCGACAAGTTCGGCTACGTCGACCGCGACAAGGACGGCTGGCGCGATCTGCCGGACGGCAAGCCGTTCACGATCGTCATGGCGTCGACGCCCACGGGCCGCGACCGTGAACGCGACGAGCTGTGGAAGAAGAACATGACGGCGCTCGGAATCAGGATCGACTTCCTGAAGCAGAAGTGGCCGGACCTCCTGCGCATGGGGCGCGCCGGGCAGCTGCAGATGTGGCCGGTCGGCTGGATCAACACCTACGGCGAGGGTGACGCCTTCATGCAGCTTCTCTACAGCCGCAACATCGGGCAGTCGAATTATTCGCGCTTCGCGCTGCCCGAGTACGACGAACTGTACCGGAAGACCAAGCGATTGCCGGACGGGCCCGAGCGCAATGCGACCTACCGGAAGATGGCCGAGCTGGTCGCCGCGTACAACCCCTGGGACCTCGGCGTATACCGGATCGAGAACACCGTCGTGCGCCCCTGGGTATTGGGGTACAAGAAGCACGTGAACCTCGAGCATGCCTGGAAGTACCTCGACATCGACCTCGCCCGCCAGAAAGAAAACGGGGAAGTGAATCGACGGACATCCGCGCGGGGCTGATTCGCGCGGAGCGCGGGACCGCACGCACGCTCGCCTTGACGAGTCCGCCGTTGCGCCCGCGCGACAAAACCTCGGCCGCAGTGGCCGGAAGGCATGGCGACCGATTGCCGCATCCCTCGCGGCGGCGTAACATTTGTCTCATCGAGATCAGACCAAAGCAGGGACCCATGTCCGACGCGCGCAACTTCTCTCCGCTTCCGGCCGCATTCGCGGACGGCACGGCGGCGCGCGTCCGCGGCAGCCTCCTCGACACGGGGACGCCGGACATGGCGCACCGCACTGCACCGTTCACGATTCACCGCGGCGTCGAGCGGTAATCGCCTGGCCGGAGCTCCCGCCAGGCAGCAGGCGGGATCCGGTTCCTTCGCAGTACTCGCCTGTCGTTTGTTGTTTTCGCCGCCATTTGCGGCGCGTTCCGGCATTGCCGGAGATGAGGCAGGCATCATCATGTCGACGCTACAACGAAAACTCGGACAGCTGTTCAGCGGCCTCTGGCGCAATCCGGAGTTCGTGAAGCTGTGGGCCTCGCTGACGGTCACGTCTTACGGCGCGCAGATCACGAACCTCGCCTTGCCGCTGACGGCCGCATTGCTGCTGCACGCCACGCCGTGGCAGATGGGCGTGCTGGTCGCGCTGGAGACGCTGCCGTTCGCGCTCGTGAGCCTCCATGCCGGTGTGATGATCGATCGCGTGCGCAAGCTGCCGATCGTGATCGCCGCCGGCATCGGCCGTGGCGCGGCGCTGCTCGCGATTCCGGTTGCCGCATACAAAGGGGGATTGTCGATCGAGGTTCTCTACGCGGTCGGCTTCATCTGCGGCGTGCAGAACGTCGTCGGCGGAGCGGCCTACCAGGTGCTGCTCGCGCAGATGGCCGGACGCCGCCGGCTGGTCGAGGCGAATGCGAAGGTCGCGCTGGGCGAGACCTCGGCGGCGCTGATCGGTCCTGGGCTGGCCGGCGCACTGATCCAGCTCGTCACCGCTCCGTTTGCCATTGCGCTAGGCTCGCTGACCTTCTTCGGCTCGGCGCTGATGTTGCGGCGGATTCGCATACCCCACGACGTTCCCCACCCGGGCCCGCGGCCAACGGTGACAACCGAAATCCACGAGGGGCTGAAGCTCGTCTGGAACAACCGGACGCTGCGATCGCTCGCATGGCTCGCGGGCCTGTGGCAGATCCTGCATCACATGCAAGTCGCCGTGCTGATCCTGTTCGCCACGCGGGAACTCGGGCTGTCCGCGGGCGAGATCGGCCTCACCTACGTCTTCGGTGGCTTCGGCTGCGTGCTGGCGTCGGCATTCGCGCAGCGGCTCTCCGCGCGCCTGGGTGTCGGGCCGGTCATCGTGCACGGGCTCGCGTTGACCGCGCTCGGCTGGCAGGTGTTCGGCCTGGTCTCGGGACCCGTCTGGCTTGCCACGCTCGCGCTCGGCTGCGCGATGCTCATGTTCGACTTCGGCGCAGTGCTCTATGGCATCAACTACCTTTCGTTGCGCCAGGCGATTACGCCGGACCGGTTGCTGGGGCGGATGACCGCAACGATGCGCTTCCTCACCGTCGCCGCCGCGCCGCTCGGTTCGCTCGCGGGGGGTGCGCTCGCCACCGCCATTGGCCTGCGTCCGACGTTGCTGACGATCGGCGTGCTCGGGCTCTTGCTGGTCGCGGGCGCCGTCGTCTGGTCGCCGGTCCGGCGCCACCGCGAGATGCCGATGGTGGCAAGCGACTGAGCGCGTCAGCCGGCTGTCGGAGCCGGCAGCCCAGCGGCGAGCAGAGGACCTGCGGCAGCTCGTGCACCGCGCGGTGGTACTCGTCGAAGAGTGCCGCCGCGTCGGTGCGCTACACGAGCGCGCGATTGAGTGCGATCTCGAGGCGCGCGAGTCCCTCGAGAATCTCGTCGAGGCTGATCACGAGCGATGGCGCAATGCGCACGACGTCGGGGCCGGCGAGCAGCAGCAGGAGGCCGGCCTCGCCGGCGGCTTTGACGACGTCCATCGCCTTGCCCTTCCAGCGCGCATCGAGCTCGCCGCCGATCCAGACACCTTCGCCGCGCAGATCGGCGAACACGCGCCGCCGGACGTTGATCGCCTTCAGGCCTTCCATGAACAGCGCGTGTCTTGCCTTCACGCCGTCCAGCACCTCGGTGGTGTTGATGACGTCGAACACGGCGCCTGCGACGGCGCAGGCGAGCGGGTTGCCGCCGTAAGTCGTGCCGTGCACGCCGACCGAGAACGCGCTCGCGATCTCGGCGGTGGTGAGCATCGCCCCGATGGGGAATCCGCCGCCCAGGCCCTTCGCGCTCGTCAGAATGTCCGGAACGACGCCCTTCTGCATATACGAAAACAGCGTGCCGGTGCGACCCATCCCGCTCTGGATCTCGTCCAGAATGAGCAGTGCGCCGTGCGCCGTGCAGAGGCGGCGCGCCGCCTGCAGGTATTCAGGGATGCCGGGCGTCATCCCGCCTTCGCCTTGCATCGGCTCGAGGATGACCGCGCAGATCTCCGGCCCGTGCTCCGCGAACTCGCGCTCGAGCGCCCCGGTATCGTTGTACGGAAGATGGTCTATGCCGGCCGGGTTGGGGCCGAAGCCGCGCGAATACTTCTCCTGGCCACCCGCGGTTACCGTGAAGAGCGTGCGGCCGTGAAAGGCGTTCTGCGCCGAGATCACCCGCATTTTCGGCGCGCCGTGCCGGTCGTGCGCGTAGCGCCGCGCCAGCTTCAGCGCCGCTTCGTTGGCCTCGGCGCCGGAGTTGCAGAAGAACACCCGCTCGGCAAACGTCGCGTCGATGAGCCGCTTGGCAAGACGCAGCGCCGGCTCGTTCGTGAACCAGTTGGAGACGTGCCAGAGCTTCGCTGCCTGCTCGTTCAGCGCCTTGACCATCACCGGATGGCAGTGCCCGAGCGCGGTGACGGCCACGCCGCCCGCGAAATCGATGTACATCCGGCCGTCCTGGTCCCAGACGCGGGAACCTTCGCCACGGACCGGAACGAACGGCGCCGGCGCGTAGCACGGCACCATCCACTGGTCGAACATCGCGCGCGTCACCGGCATCGCGGCGGCGTTGGCGGGCGCGAGGTCAACGTCGCGCCGCGACGTCGCGGCAACGATGGCCTCGGCAGCGGAAGAAAGCGGGGTCATCGCGCGCGTTCAGGCGGGGATCGGGATCGCGGCGACGACCTGGATCTCGACGCGGTACTCGGGCGAGGCGAGCTTCGCCTCGACCGTCGCACGCGCGGGCGTCTGCCCGGCCACGACCCACTTTTCCCACACGGCGTTCATCACCGCGAAGTCGCCCATGTCGGGCAGGTAGATCGTTGCCGACAGGATCTTCGATTTGTCCGAGCCTGCTTCGATCAGCAGCGCATCGATCTGCGCCAGCACCTGCTGCGTCTGGCCCGTGACGTCCGCGGTCGGATCGTCGGCGACCTGCCCCGCGAGGTACGCGGTGCCGGAGGCGCGGTTGATGACGAGCGCGGAAAGGCGCTTGCCGACGTGCCGGCGTTCGACGGTCATGGTGTTATCCTTTCGAGAGCGCCGCCCTCGGGCGCATTGGTCCAATTGTAAACGAGATGAACGCCCGCCTAGCGCTCGTCCTTGCGGCAGCTGTGCTGTTCGCCGCGGTTGCCGTCGGGGCGTTCGGCGCGCACGCGCTCAAGGCCAGGCTCGCGCCCGAATCGATGGCGATCTACCAGACCGCGGTGCAGTATCACTTCTGGCACGGGCTCGGACTACTCGCGGTCGGCATCCTGCTGCAGCAGCGGCCGGACAGCGGAGCACTGGCCGCCGCGGCGTGGTTGCTCACCGCCGGCGTCGTCCTTTTCTGCGGGAGCCTCTATGCGCTGGCGCTCACCGGCACCCGTGGCTGGGGCGCGGTGACGCCGTTCGGTGGCGTGGCATTTCTCGCCGCGTGGGGTGCCGTCGGATGGGCGGCGTGGCGGTGGTGATCGAAGCGGGGGGGCGTTCAGTCGACCTTCGCGCCGGACTCCTTGACCACCTTCGCCCACTTCGCGGTTTCCGTCTGGATGTGTCGCCCGAAGTCCTCGGGTGTCCCGCCGGCGGCGTCTGCGCCCAGCGCGAGGAGCTTCTCCTTTGCCTCGGGTGTTGCCAGCCACTTCGCGATTTCGGTGTTGAGTTTGGCGATGATCGCGGGCGGCGTACCAGCGGGCGCCAGCAGCCCGAACCACGACGAGGCCTCGAAGCCCGGCAACCCGGATTCGGCGATGGTCGGCGTGTCGGGAAGCGCCGGTGCCCGCGTTGCCGACGTCACGCCGAGCGCGCGCAGCTTGCCGGCCTTGATCTGCGGCAGCGACGGTGGCAGGTTGTCGAACATCAGCTGGACCTGGCCGCCGATCAGGTCCTGCAGCGCCGGCGCGCTGCCCTTGTACGGGACGTGCGTCATCTGCACGCCGGCCATCACCTTGAACAACTCGCCGGACAGGTGAATCGACGTGCCGGCGCCGGACGACGCGAAGTTGAGCTTGCCCGGGTTCGCTTTTGCGTAGGCGATCAATTCCTGCACGGAGTTGACCGGAACCGCGGGGTTCACGACCAGGACGTTCGGCACGCCGGCGACGAGGATGATCGGCGCAAAGTCCTTGACGTGGTCGTACGGCATTTTCGCGTAAAGGCTGGCATTGATCGCGTGCGTCCCGACCGTGCCCATTTCCAGCGTGTAGCCATCCGGCGCGGACTTGGCGACGAGCTCCGAGCCGATGTTGCCGCCGGCACCCGGACGGTTGTCGACGACCACGCTCTGCCCCCACGCCTCGGTCAGCCTCTGCGCGGCCGCGCGGGCCAGGATGTCCGTGGCGCCCCCTGCCGGGAACGGCACGACGATGCGGATCGGCTTCGTCGGATAGGCGGGCGCCTGCGCGAGCGCGGGCAGACCGGCCGCCAGCGCCGCGACCCCGAGAATTGCGGCGCCGAAGCGCGCGAAGAATTGCCTCATGCCTGCCTCCCGAGACCCGCCGCTAATGCAGCAGCAGGTAGATCAATCCGGCGACCAGGATCCACTTGGTCGCGCGGTAGAGCGTCCGGCTCTTCTGCTTCAGCATCTTTCCCGGCACGCGAAGGTAATAGACGAGCCCGAAGATGCGGTTCAGCACGCCGACGCGATCGCCGGGCGTATTCTCGGTCTCGCTGGCCCGGATCGCGGTGCGCTCGAACCAGTGATTGATGCGCGCGACGAAGCGGTTGCGCAGTGGCCGCTCGACATCGCAGAACAGGATCACTCGCATCGTGTCGGTCTTGTTCTCGGCCCAGTGGATGTACGTCTCGTCGAAGATGACCGCCTCACCGTCGCGCCACGCGTAGGGCTCGCCGTCGACGAAGATCCGGCAGTCGTCCGAATTGGGCGTCGAGAGGCCGAGGTGGTAGCGCAGCGAGCCCGCGAACGGATCGCGATGGCGGCCGAGCGTTCCCCCGGCCGGCAGCAGCGCGAACATCGCCGCGTTGACGGTCGGTATCGATTGCACGAGGGCGACGGTCTTCGGGCACAGCGCCTTCGCTGACGGCAGCGGCTCGTCGTACCACTTCACGTAGAAGCGCTTCCAGCCGCGCTTGTAGAACGAATTGAAGCCCAGATCGTTGTGGCCCGAGGCGGCGCGGATGTGCCCTTCGTCGAAGAGTTTCAGCGCCTCGTCGCGGAGCATCTGCCAGTTGCTGGTCAGCGCGTCGAGCTCGGGAAAGCGTCCGATGTCGACGAACGGCTTGTTGGGCACCGCGGAAAACGCGTACATCAGCATGTTGTACGGCGCCATGAACGTCGAATGATCGGTCAACTGGCGATAGAAGGGATGCCTGATGTGGCCACGAAAATGCACGAACACGACCGACGCGATGAAGACGTAGAGGGCAATGAACTTCGGCGCCAGGAAGTCAACGGCCATGGGGGCTGTTCATCTCAGTCGACCTTCGATCCCGACGCCTTCACGATGCGCGCGTACTTCGGGAGCTCGCTCTGAATGAACGCAGCGAACTGCTCGGGCGTGGTCGGCGCCGGCTCCGCGCCTTGTGCGGTGAGGCGCTCGCGCATTTCGGGCGAATTCAGGATCTTCGTGACCTCGGCATTCCATCTGGCGATCACGTCCTTCGGGGTGCCGGCGGGCGCGAGCAGGCCGAACCAGGTCGAAATGTCGAACCCCGTCAATCCGGCCTCCGCCATGGTCGGCAGCTCCGGGGCGAGCTTCGAGCGCTCGGCAGTCGTGACGGCGAGCGCTTTCAGTTTGCCGGCCTTGATCTGCGGCGTCGCATTGGCCAGGTTGTCGAACATGAACTGCGTGTCGCCCGCGAGCAACGCCTGCGTCGCCGGAGCGCCGCCCTTGTAGGGAACGTGGACGATGTCGGTGGCAGTCTCGACCTTGAACAGCTCGCCGGCGAGGTGTCCGGCGCTGCCGTTGCTGCCGGAGCCGAAGGCGAGCTTGCCCGAGTTCGCCTTGGCATAGGCCACGAATTCCTTCGCCGAGTTGACCGGCAGCGACGCATTGACGACCAGCACGTTCGGCGTGATCGCGACCAGGGTGATCGGCGCGAAGTCCTTGACCGCGTCATACGGCATCTTCGCGTAGAGGCTCGGGTTGACCGCGTGGGTGGACAGCGCGCCCATCAGGATCGTGTAGCCGTCGGGCGGGGATTTCGCGACGAGGTCGGCGCCGATGTTGCCGCCCGCGCCAGGGCGGTTGTCGACCACGACGCTCTGGCCCCAGGCGTCGGTCAGCTTCTGCGCGATTGCCCGGCCAATGATGTCGAGGGGCCCACCGGGAGGGAAAGGAATGACGAGTTTCACCGCCCGGTTCGGGTAAGGCGTACCGGGCCCCTGCGCGCTTGCCGGCAACGTGGTCGCCGACCCCAACAGGGCGAGGGCGATTGCAAGCAGAAATCGGGTGCGAGTATTCATCATTCGGTGAATGGCCGTGTCCGGCGAGGTTTTCCGCCGCGTTACGCATATCGGCGGAGCGAATGGATTGGGGGAATTCTAGCAGCTTGGGTGAGTCAAACGCCGATTGGCTAGTCGTGGTCCGGTGTATGCAGAACTGTCGTGCCCGCAGAGCGCCACGTCAGCCGGCGATCGCTCGTTTGCCGCTTCGCGTCCCGGCGGCGCATAATCGCCGCTTTGCCGCGCGCGGCGCGGATTCCCTCATTTTCGGCCCGCAATGAACAAATCGGTCGTCGCTGTAATCGCCGTACTCGGCATCGTCGTGGCTGCCGGGGGCGGCTATTGGCTGGGGCAGCAGGGCTCCGGCGGCCCGGGCACATCGGACAAGACCGCGCAGGGAGGCGCCGGCAGTCCGACGAGCGCGACCAAGGGTCCGGGCGCGCCGGCTCCCGCGGTCCTCGTGGAAGCGATTGCCGCTTCGACGGCCCCGATGCCGCAGACGATCACCGCAGTCGGCAGCCTACGCTCCGACGAGTCGGTGACGGTGCGCCCGGAGGTGGCGGGCCGCGTCAGCGCCATCGGCTTCCAGGAGGGCCAGCGGATCGCCAAGGGCGCGACGCTCGTCAAGCTCGATCCCGCGGTCAACGAGGCCGAGGTCCAGCAGGCGAGGGCGAATCTGACGCTCGCCAAAGCCAAGTACGAGCGGGCGATCGACCTGCAGAAGCAGGGCTTCATCTCCGGTCAGGCGCGCGACGAGGCGGAGAACAATCTCAAGGTGGCCGAGGCGGCGCTGGCGCTCACCGAAGCGCGGCTCGCGAAGACCGAGATCCGGGCCCCCTTCTCCGGCATCATCGGACTGCGGTCGATATCGGTGGGCGACTACGTCAAGGAAGGCCAGGACATCGTCAACCTCGAAGCGATCGACCCGCTCAAGGTGGACTTCCGGCTGCCGGAGATCTACCTCAAGCAGGTGCAGGTCGGGCAGACACTGCAAGTCAGCCTCGACGCGCTTCCGGGCCGCACCTATGAGGGAAAGGTCTTCGCGATCAATCCGCTGGTGGACGCGGCCGGACGCGCGATCGTGATCCGCGCGCAGGTCAGGAACGCCGATACCGCGCTGCGGCCCGGGATGTTCGCCCGCGTGCGCCTGCTGACGAAGGACGAGCGCGATGCGTTGGTGTTGCCCGAGCAGGCGCTGGTGCCGCAGGGCGAGGAACAGTACGTGTTCCGTGTCATCGACGGCAAGGCGGCGCGCACGAAGGTCGAAGTCGGCCAGCGCCGCGATGGTCGCGTCGAGATCGTCAAGGGCGTGACGCCGGGTGAAACCATCATCACGGCCGGCCAGCTCAAGATCCGCGATGGCGTGCCGGTAACGGTGGCCGGGGCTGCGAAGAGTGCAGGACCGAGCGCGGCGCCCAAGGACAGTCAGAACGGCTCGGCCGCGGCGGCCAAGGCCGACAGCCGCGCACCGGCGCCCGCGCCGAAGTCCTGATCCGGGAGGTCCGCCATGCAACTGCCCGAGATATGCATCAAGCGGCCCGTGTTCGCGACGGTGATGTCGCTGATCATCCTTCTGGTCGGCATGATCTCCTATACGCGGCTGTCGGTCCGCGAATATCCGCGGATCGACGAGCCGGTCGTCAGCGTCGGCGTGACCTACCGCGGGGCGTCGGCCGAGGTCGTCGAATCGCAGGTCACGAAGCCGCTCGAGGATTCGCTCGCGGGCATCGAGGGCGTCGAGGTGATGACGTCGCAGAGCCGCTCGGAAACGAGCCGGATCAACGTGCGCTTCTCGCTGAAGCGTGATCCCGACTCGGCGGCGGCGGACGTCCGCGACAAGGTCGCCCGCGCCCGCGGCAAGCTGCCCGACACCATCGACGAGCCGATCATCGCGAAAGTCGAGGCCGACTCGCAGCCGGTGATCTACATCGCCGTCGAGGCCGGCTCGCTTTCGCCGCTCGACGCTTCCGATTACGTCAAGCGCTACGTGCAACCGCGGCTGTCCGTGCTCCCCGGCGCGGCGGACGTGCGGATCTTCGGCGAGCGCCAGGTGTCGATGCGGCTCAACATCGACCGCACGCGGCTTGCCGCCTACAAGCTGACGGTGCAGGACGTCGAGGATGCGTTGCGCCGGCAGAACGCCGAGATCCCCGCCGGGCGCATCGAGTCGCAGTCGCGCGAATTCACGGTTGTCGCGGAGACGGATCTGCGCACGCCCGAGCAGTTCAACAGCATCATCGTCGCCAATGTCGGCGGCTACCCGGTGCGCATCCGCGACATCGGCTCGGCGGAGATCGGCGCCATCGACGAGCGGTCGATTTCGCGCTTCAACGGCAAGCCGTCGCTCAACATCGGCGTGATCAAGCAGGCGGTCGCCAATCCGCTGGAGTTGTCGACGGCGGTGCGCGCCGAGGTCGCCAGGATGAACGAGGGCATGCCGCCGGGGATGCGGCTCGTCGTCGCCTACGACACGTCGGTGTTCATCGACCGTTCGATCAAGTCGGTGTTCGAGACGATCGGCGAGGCCATTCTGCTCGTCGTTCTGGTCATCTTCTTCTTCCTGCGCAGCTTCCGGGCGACGCTGATCCCGCTCGTCACCATCCCGGTCGCGCTGATCGGTGCGTTCGGGCTCATGTACCTGTTCGGCTTCACGATCAATACGCTGACGCTGCTCGCGATGGTACTGGCGATCGGATTGGTCGTGGACGACGCGATCGTCGTGCTGGAAAACATCTTCAGGCACGTCGAGGAGGGCATACCGAGAAAGCAGGCGGCCATCCAGGGCGCGAAGGAGATCGGCTTCGCGGTGGTCGCGATGACGCTGACGCTCGCGTCGGTGTTCGCTCCGCTCGCCTTCGCGACCGGCCGTACCGGGCGCCTGTTCATCGAGTTCGCGCTGACGCTCGCCGGCGCGGTGCTGGTGTCCGGGTTTGTCGCGCTGACGCTCTCGCCGATGATGTGCTCGCTGCTGCTCCGGCACCAGGAGCGCCACTCGTGGATGTACAACCGGATCGAAGGCTGGATCGAGGCGCTGACGCGCGGCTACCGGCGCCTGCTTACCTGGTCGCTGCACCATCGCTGGGTCGTCGTGCTCATGTGGGCGGCGATCGCGGGCCTCGGCGCGCTCTTCTTCACGCTGCTCAAGTCCGAACTCGCGCCGACCGAGGACCGCGGCGTCGTCTTCGGTATCGTGTCGGCGCCCCAGGGATCGACGCCGCAGTACACGTCCGACCAGCTCAAGCCGATCGAGGAATTCTATTCGCAGATCCCCGAGGCGAGCGCCTTCACGACGATCTCCGGGTTTCCCACCGTCGTCGACGGCAATGCCGTGCTGCGGCTGAAGCCGTGGGAGGAGCGCAAGAAGAAACAGCAGCAGATCGCCGACGAACTGCGCCCGAAGTTCGCGTCGATCCCGGGCGCGATCGCGTTTCCGATCAACCCGCCGTCGCTCGGCCAGTCGTTCCGCTCGACACCGGTCGAGTACGTCGTGATGTCACAGGTCCCTTATCCGGAACTGCAGCGCATCGTCGACCGCTTTCTCGAGGAGGCGCGCAAGTACCCCGGCGTGCAGAACCTGCAGACCGACCTGCGCCTGAACACGCCCGAGGTCCGCGTCACGATCAACCGCGACAAGCTCTCCGACGTCGGCGTCGCGGTGGACAACGTGGGGCGCACGCTGGAAACGATGCTCGGCGGCCGCCAGGTCACGCGGTTCAAGAAGGACGGCGAGCAATACGACGTGATCGTCCAGGTCGCGCCGCTCGATCGCTCTACGCCGGCGGACATTCGCGATGCCTACGTCCGTGCCCGAGACGGCGGCATGGTTCAGCTGTCGAACCTGGTCGAGGTGCGGGAGGGGGTGGCGCCGCAATCGCTCAACCACTTCAACCGGCTGCGGTCGGTGAAGATTACGGGCACGCTCGCGCCCGGCTATGCGATCGGCGAGGCGCTGACGGCGATGAACGAGGCGGCAAAGCGCGCACTGCCGACCACCGCGCAGACCGACCTCGACGGACAGTCGCGCGAGTTCCGCTCGTCCGGTGGTGAGATCTACTTCACGTTCGTGCTGGCCTTGATGTTCATCTATCTCGTGCTGTCGGCGCAGTTCGAGAGTTTCCGGCATCCCTTCGTCATCATGCTGTCGGTTCCGCTGTCGATGACGGGCGCGCTGTTCACGCTCTGGCTCACCGGGGGCACGCTCAACATCTACAGCCAGGTGGGGCTGGTGACACTGGTCGGCCTGATCACCAAGCACGGGATCCTGATCGTCGAATTCTCCAACCAGCTTCGCGCGAAGGGTGAGGAGATGATGCAAGCCGTCGTCGACTCCGCGACACTGCGGCTCCGTCCGATCCTGATGACGACCGGCGCGATGGTGCTGGGCGCCTTCCCGCTGGCCATGTCGACCGGCGCCGGCGCGGAATCGCGGATCCAGATCGGCTGGGTGATCGTCGGCGGGATGACCTTCGGCACGCTGCTGACGTTGTTCGTCGTGCCGACCGCCTACACGTTGCTCGCGGGCCGGCGTGTGCAGCTTCCGCGCGGCGAAGTGCCGCTGAAGACGCTTCCGCACCCCGGCGTGGCCGATTGACAACGGGTGCACGTCGACAAGTCCCGTGGCCGGCGGGTGCTCCGCAAGGCGATCCCGCAGACGGAATTTGCAATAGAATCGTCACCTGAACACGGCAGGATGAACGTTCTGCCATCCCCTGGAGGAGGACCCATGTTGCAGCGCCTTTCCGCTTTCCGCCGCCTTGCCGTTGCGGCCGTCCTGTTCGGCGTCGCCGCGTCCGCGCAGGCCGTCGTCGAGGTCCAGTTCTGGCACGCGATGACGGGAGCGAACAACGACCGCATCAACGACTTCGCCAAGAAGTTCAACGAGAGCCAGAGCGAGTACAAGGTCAACGCGGTGTTCAAGGGCAGTTATCCCGAGGCACTGTCTGCGGCGATCGCCGCGTACCGGGCCGGCAGCGCGCCGGCGATCCTGCAGGTGCAGGAGGTCGCCACGGCGACGATGATGTCCGCGAAGGGCGCGATCAAGCCGGTCCACCAGGTGATGGCGGATGCGGGCGAGAAGTTCGACCCGAAGGCCTACGTGCCGGCGGTCGCCGGGTACTACACGAACGCCAAGGGACAGATGCTGTCCTTCCCGTTCAACAGCTCGACGACCGTCTTCTACTACAACATGGACGCGTTCGCGAAGGCCGGGCTCGATCCGAACCGCGCGCCGGCCACGTGGCCCGAGGTGATGGCGGCGGCCGCGAAGATCAAGGCGGCGGGTGCGTCGACGTGCGGCTTCACGACGGGTTGGCAGTCGTGGGTGCAGCTCGAGAGCTTCTCCGCCTGGCACAACACGGCGTTCGCCACCAAGGAAAACGGCTTCGGCGGCAACGACCCGAAGCTCGTGTTCAACGGCCCGCTGCAGGTGAAGCACATCGCCAACATGCAGGACTGGGTGAAGAAGGGTTATTTCACCTACGCCGGACGCAAGAACGAGCCCGAGGCGAAGTTCTACAGCGGTGAATGCGCGATGCTGACGTCGTCGTCGGCCGCGTACGGCACGATCAAGCAGAATGCCAAGTTCAAGTTCACCGTGGCGCCGCTGCCTTATTACGCGGACGTCGCCGGCGCCCCGCAGAATACGATCATCGGCGGCGCGTCGCTGTTCGTGATGGGCGGCAAGTCGAAGGACGAGTACAAGGCGGTGGCCAAGTTCTTCACGTTCCTGTCGGATCCCGAGCGGCAGGCGATCTGGCACCAGACCACCGGCTACCTGCCGATCACGATGGCGGCCTACGAGCTCACGAAGAAATCCGGCTTCTACGACAAGAATCCGGGCACGGACGTTTCGGTGAAGCAGATGATCGTCAAGACCACCGACAAGTCGCGCGGCGTCCGGCTCGGCAACTTCGTGCAGATCCGTGACATCATCGACGAGGAGCTCGAGAACGTCTGGAGCGGCAAGAAGACCGCGAAGGAGGGACTCGACGCTGCCGTTGCCCGCGGCAACGAGCAGATTGCGCGGTTCGCCAAGACGGCAAAGGAGTGAGGGGGCGTCGGCGCAGCCGGCGCCGACCAACCCTCTCCGCAAATTCGGGCGCCTGACACCATGGCGATGGAAAAGCGCGCACGGTTCCGGTCCTGGTGGCTGCCGTACGCGCTGATTCTGCCGCAGATCGTCGTCACGCTGGTCTTCTTCTTCTGGCCGGCGGGGCAGGCGTTGTACTACTCGCTGTACATCCAGGATGCCTTTGGCGGCAGCCTGCAGTTCGTCGGACTCGACAATTTCCGCGAGCTCTTCGCCGACGAGCACTACCTGGCGTCGTTCAAGGTGACTGCCGTGTTCTCGTTGCTGGTCGCTGGGCTGGGTTTGTCGGTTTCGCTGATGCTGGCGGTCTTCGCCGACCGCATCGTGCGCGGCGCCGTCGTCTACAAGACGCTGCTGATCTGGCCCTACGCGGTGGCGCCGGCGATCGCGGCGGTCCTGTGGGTGTTCCTGTTCAACCCGACGATCGGCATTGTCGCGTACTGGCTGAAGCGAGCCGGCGTCGATTGGAATTACCTGCTCGACGGCGACCAGGCGCTGATGGTCGTCGTGATCGCCGCGGTGTGGAAGCAGGTCAGCTACAACTTTCTGTTCTTCCTCGCCGGACTGCAGTCGATCCCGAAATCGCTGCTCGAGGCGGCGGCGATCGACGGTGCGGGTCCGGTCAGGCGCTTCGCGACGATCGTGTTCCCGCTGCTGTCGCCAACGACTTTCTTCCTGCTTGTCATCAATATCGTCTACGCGTTCATCGAAACCTTCGGGATCATCGATGCGGCGACCTCCGGTGGGCCGGGGCAGGCCACCGAGATTCTCGTGTACAAGGTGTACAAGGACGGCTTCAAGGGACTCGATCTGGGGGGCTCGTCGGCGCAATCGGTGGTCCTGATGCTGATCCTGATCGCCTTCACCGTAATCCAGTTCAGGTTCGTCGAGAAGAAGGTCCAGTACTAGCGACCAGCGCGAATGATCGAGAACCGGCCTCTGCTGACGTTCATCAGCCACGTGATCCTGGCGATCGGCGTGGCGATCGTCGCCCTGCCGGTTTATGTCACGTTCGTCGCCTCGACTCACACGGCGGAAGAGGTCCTGCAGGCGCCGATGCCGATGCTACCCGGAAGTCACCTGGTCGAGAACTATGCCGTGGCCCTGGCGCACGGCGCCGGCGAGTCGGGAGCGGGGGTGGGCCGGATGATGGTCAACAGCCTCGTCAGCGCGCTGGTCATCGCCATCGGCAAGATCTCGATCTCGATGCTGTCCGCCTTCGCCATCGTCTATTTCCGGTTTCGCTTCCGCGCATTTGCTTTCTGGATGATCTTCGTCACGCTGATGCTCCCGGTCGAGGTGCGGATCCTGCCCACGTACAAGGTCATTTCCGACCTCCACATGCTGGATAGCTACGCGGGACTCACGATTCCCCTGATTGCCTCGGCGACGGCGACGTTTCTGTTCCGCCAGTTCTTCCTGACGATCCCCGACGAGCTTGCCGAGGCCGCGCGCATCGACGGCGCAGGGCCGATGCGCTTCTTCTGGGACGTCGTCGTGCCCCTGTCGCGGCCGAATGTCGCTGCGCTGTTCGTGATCCTGTTCATCTACGGCTGGAACCAGTACCTGTGGCCGCTGCTGGTGACGACGCAGGAGGACATGTATACGGCCGTGATCGGCATCAAGCGGATGATCTCGGGCGGTGATGCCGCGACCGATTGGAACCTGGTGATGGCGACGGCGGTGCTCGCGATGCTGCCGCCGGCGCTAGTGGTGCTGGTGGCGCAGAAGTGGTTCGTCAAGGGCCTCGTCGACTCCGAGAAGTGATTGACGCCGCATGGCCAGGGTCGAACTCCGCAATGTCCGCAAGAGCTACGGCGCCAATGCCGTCATCCACGGTGTCGACGTGGACGTCGCCGACGGAGAATTCGTTGTCATCGTCGGGCCGTCGGGATGCGGCAAGTCGACGCTGTTGCGGATGGTCGCGGGTCTCGAGGAAATCACCGACGGCGAGATCGTGATCGGCGACCGCGTCGTCAACCGGCTCGAGCCCAAGGACCGCGACATCGCGATGGTGTTCCAGAACTACGCGCTCTATCCGCACATGAGCGTGTTCGACAACATGGCGTACGGGCTCAGGATCCGCGGCCTTGCGAAGGACGACGTCGCCGCTCGCGTGAACCGCGCTGCGGAGATTCTCGAGCTCGGTCCTCTGTTGCCGCGCAAGCCGCGTCAGCTGTCCGGAGGGCAGCGGCAGCGCGTGGCGATGGGGCGGGCGATCGTTCGCGAGCCGGCGGTGTTCCTGTTCGACGAGCCGCTGTCCAACCTCGATGCCAAGCTGCGGGTCCAGATGCGCTTCGAGATCCAGAAGCTGCACCGTCGCCTTTCCACTACCAGCCTTTACGTGACGCACGACCAGGTCGAGGCGATGACGCTCGCGCAACGGATGATCGTCATGAACGCCGGCCGCGCCGAGCAGATCGGCACGCCGATGGAGGTCTACGAAAATCCGGCGACGCTGTTCGTTGCCGGCTTCATCGGTTCCCCCGCGATGAACTTCCTGGCGGGCAGAACCGAGGGCGCCGGGCGCGTCATCCTCGACCACGGCGGCGCCGTGCGCGCCGGAATCGCTTTCGACGGCGGCCGCGCGGTGTCGGTCGGCATTCGGCCGGAACACCTCGTGCCTTGCTCGCCGGCGGACGCGATCCTCTCCGGAACCGTCGAGATGATCGAGGAGCTGGGCGCCGACACGCTGGTGCACATTGCGCACGGCAAGGAGCTCGTCATCGCGCGGCTCCCGCACGGGGCCCACCCGAATGTGGGGACGACGCTGCCGCTCGGTACCGGGCCTGGCCGCGCATACGTTTTCGACGCCGGCACGGGAGCAAGGATCCGCTGAGATGAACCGCCCCCACGATCGCTGCGTTCGCTGTTTCGCGCGGGGACGCTGAGATGACCGCAGACATTGCCCGGGACTGGCCCTATCCGCGCCTCGTCGCCCATCGTGGCGCGGGCGCGCTCGCACCGGAGAACACGCTGGCCGCGCTGCGCGTCGGCCACGCGCACGGCTACCGGATGGTCGAGTTCGACGTGAAACTCGCCGGCGACAACGTCGCGTTCCTGCTGCACGACCCGACGCTGGAGCGGACGACGAACGGCCGTGGCCGCGCCGATGCGTTCCCGTGGCGCGAGTTATCGCGGCTCGACGCGGGTGGCTGGCATTCGGCGAAATATGCGGGGGAACCGCTGCCCACGCTCGCTTCGATCGCGGATTGGGCGCGCGCGCACGGCGTCGCCTGCAACATCGAGATCAAGCCGATGCCGGGGCGCGAACGCGAGACCGGCACGGCGGTTGCGATCGAGGCAGCGTCGTTGTGGCGCGACGCCGAAGTTCCGCCGCTGCTGTCGTCGTTCTCCGAAATCGCGCTCGAAGCGGCGCGCGCCGCCGTGCCGGGACTGCCGCGCGCGCTGCTGGTCGACGTGTTGCCACCCGATTGGAACGAGCGCCTCGCACGGCTCGAGTGTGTGGCGCTCGACGTCGACCACGAGGTGCTCGACGCCGACGTCGTGAAGCGAGTTCGCGCGGCAGGCTACCGTGTTCTCTGCTTCACGCCGAACGATCCGGCGCGCGTCGCCGCGCTTGCCGCATGGGGTGTCGACGGCATCATTACCGATGCGATCGATCGCGTACCGGCCGACTCGCTTCCACCTCCACCGCCGCTCTAGGCCGACGACTGCGCCACCGGAGGGTCGGCGGCAAAGCGGCGAAACGGCGGGACCGGAGGGTTCGCGGCAGGCTTGGGATGATGGATGCGCCCGCCCGCTAACCCTCCGGTCCCGCCGTGCTCGCCGCCTATGTGACCGCGGCGGCCGGGCGCTTGATCTCCCGCTCGTCGACCGGCAGGTTGATGAGTCCGGCGACGACACCGAGCGCGATCGCGAGCCACCAGACGACGTCGTAGCTGCCCGTCGTGTCGTAGAGCCGGCCGCCCAGCCACGCCCCGAGGAAGCTGCCGATCTGGTGGCTGAGGAACGTGAACCCCGACAGCATCGCAAGATAGCGGACACCGAAGATCTGCGCGACGATGCTGTTGGTCGGCGGCACGGTCGACAGCCAGAGCAGGCCCAGCGCGACTGCGAACGCGTACACCGACGCCGGCGAGATGGGCAAAAGGAAGAACAGCGCGAACACCACGGCCCGCGCGAAGTAGATCGCCGACAGGATGTAGCGCCGCGGCACCCGGCTTCCCAGCCAGCCGGCCGTGTACGTGCCGACGATGTTGAACAGCCCGACGAGCGCGAGCGCGGTCACCGCGACGTGCGGCGCCATGCCCTTGTCGGCGAGGTATGCCGGCAGGTGGACGCCGACGAAGACGACCTGGAAGCCGCACACGAAGAATCCCAGCGTGAGCAGCATGTAGCCGCGATGTCCGAGAGCCTCGCGCATCGCCGCACCCGCCGATTGCTGGAACGCGTGCGTCGTTGACAGGTGCTTTTCGTACATCGCCGCGGACAGCGGCACCATCAGCAGCGCGGCGCACGCCAGCACCACGAGCGCGGCATGCCAGCCAAGATTCGACAGCAGCCATTGCGTGAACGGCAGTACCGCGAACTGGCCGAAGGACCCGGCCGCCGCCGAGATCCCGAGGGCCATGCTGCGCTTCTCTGGGGGGTACCTGCGCCCCAGCACGCCGGCCACGATCGAGAACGTGACACCCGCCAACCCCAAGCCGATCAGCACTCCCGCGGTCAGCACGAACGTCACGGGCGACGTCGCGAACGCCATCAGCGCGAGCCCGGCGACATAGAGGAATGCGCACACGACCACCACGCGGTGGCTGCCGAAGCGGTCGGCGAACATTCCGGCGAACGGCGTTGCGGCGCCCCAGGTCAGATTTTGCACGGCGATCGCCAGTGCGAACGTCTCGCGCCCCCAGCCGTGAGCGGCGCTCATCGGTTGCAGAAAGAGTCCGAACCCGTGCCGGATACCCATCGACAGCGTGAGAATGAGGCCCGTCGCGACGAGGACGACGGTGGGCGTGCGCCAGTCGGTGCGGGAAGTTGTGGACGACAATGCAGACTCCTTGGGTTGAAAAGCCCCCACGCTCACTTCGTTCGCTGCCCCCCGCGGGGGAGCACAGTGCCCTTCGGGCGGCCGTGCGGGCGGATGAACGGCCCCCACGCTCACTTCGTTCGCTGCCCCCCGCGGGGGAGCACAGTGCCCTTCGGGCGGCCGTGCGGGCACTGAGGGGCTCACCG
>Ga0209048_10000662_pt1 | contig 36205 bp, 34 predicted proteins | sample FrelakmetCRP12CR_FD_187146 | JGI IMG/M metagenome (GOLD analysis project Ga0209048, IMG submission 187146) | Freshwater lake sediment microbial communities from the University of Notre Dame, USA, for methane emissions studies - CRP12 CR (SPAdes)... | ecosystem: Environmental > Aquatic >...
ATTGTTGTGGTGATGAGCGCGGCACTCGCCCGACTTTCGACAAAGGGGATCTTCGCCGTGCGAATGATGTGAATGATCAGCGTTTGCGTGAGAAGTGATTCCACGAACCAGCCTGTCTGAAAGAGAGAAGCGTTGTTCCAACCATCAAACACGAAAATCATCATCGCGTAGGTTGCGTAGTCGAAGATGGAGCTCATGGGCCCGATGAAAATCATAAACTTGAAGATCTTATTGATATCCCAGCGACGAGGCGAAGCGATGTAATCTTCGTCTACATTGTCGGTCGGGATGGTGGTCTGTGAAAAATCGTAGAGTAAATTATTGGTCAGGACTTGGATTGGTGCCATCGGCAGAAATGGCAAGAACAAGCTCGCTCCGAGCACGCTGAACATATTTCCGAAGTTCGAACTCGCGCCCATCTTGATGTACTTCGTAATGTTGGCGAAGATCTTGCGACCCTCAATCACACCCTCTTGAAGCACCATTAAGCTCTTCTCCAACAGAATGATGTCGGCAGATTCTTTGGCGATATCGACTGCTGTATCGACCGAGATACCGACGTCGGCTACCTTAAGGGCCGGGCTATCGTTGATGCCGTCGCCCAGAAAGCCGACCACGTGTCCTTTACGGTGCAAAACTCGAACAACTCGCTCTTTTTGCGCCGGCGTGAGTTTCGCAAAAACGGTCGTGCGATCGGCGACATCCGCAAGTTGGTCTTCACTCATTGACTCGATCTGACCGCCGAGAACAATCTCGCCAGCGTCAAGTTTCACCTCCCGACAAATTTTGCGCGTGATGATTTCATTGTCTCCAGTGAGAATCTTTACGGTCACGCCCTTCTCGGCTAAAGCAGCAATTGCTGCCCCCGCGCTTTCTTTGGGCGGGTCGAGAAAGGCGATATATCCAAGCAGCGTCAGATTACTCTCGTCCGCAATCGAATAGGCTGCCTTCGGGGCGCTTAATTCTTTGTAGGCAACGGCTACGACTCGGAATCCATCCGAATTAAGTGCAATCGTTTCTTCCTTGGCGGTTGCGAAGTGGCTTTCATCAAGCCTGCCACTTACTCCTTCGACCTCGTAACGCGTGCAAACTTCAAAAATCTCTTCAACCGCCCCTTTGCATATGAGGATATGCTTATCGTGCCCGCGCGAGACGACAACCGATAAGCGACGCCGTGAGAAATCAAATGGAATCTCGTCGACCTTAGCAAATCCCTTATCAATTTCGAGAATACTGTGCATTTCCACATGTTGAAGCACAGCGATATCGAGCAAGTTCTTTAATCCCGATTGAAAATGACTGTTGAGATAGGCGTATTGCAGGACCAGCTCAGATTCCTCGCCGCGGATATCCAAGTGTCTTTTGAGAATGATTCGATCCTGCGTTAGTGTGCCCGTCTTGTCAGTACACAAGATATTCATGGCGCCGAAGTTTTGAATTGCATTGAGCCGTTTGACGATTACCTTTTTGCGTGACATCGCTATCGCACCCTTCGCCAAATTGACGGTTACGATCATCGGGAGCATTTCCGGCGTGAGACCAACTGCGACCGCTACGGCGAAGAGCAGAGCCTCGAGCCAATCGTGTTTCGTCAGGCCATTGATTAGGAAAACGAGTGGTACCATCACGACGATGAATTTGATCATCAGCCAGGTAAAACGATCGATGCCTTGGTCGAACGCGGTGGGAACACGTCGACCGGCTATTTCGTCGGCGAGTTGTCCGAAAAACGTGCGGCCGCCCGTTCGCACGACAACTCCCGTGCCGTAGCCGCTGACGACATTGGCACCCATGAAGCACATGTTTGGCAGATCAAAAGCGCCGTCGAGATGTTGATCACATGCACGGGCAAATTTTTCCGCTGGCATGGCCTCGCCAGTCAGCGCAGATTGATTGATAAATAGATCTTTGGTTTCAAGTAATCGGAGATCCGCTGGAATCATGTCACCCGCAGACAACCGCACTACATCTCCCGGGACGAGAGTCTCGAGAGCAGCTTCCGTGAAGTCGATATCGCTTGCGCCCGAGCGCCGCCGTACGCTGACCGTGGTCTTTACCATCGCTCGTAGACTTGCCGCTGCCTCGTTCGATCGGTGTTCTTGAATAAATGCGGTGCTGATTGCCAACAGGACCATCAGCGCAATGACAATTGCCGCCCTCGAATCGCCAAGGAAATACGAAACTATCGCTAGTGAAAGTAGAAGGGCATTGAGCGGACTTCTAGCGCGACCCCAGATTTCCTGAAGGATTGTCGGCTTTCGCTCACGAGTGACGAGATTGAGCCCATAGCTCTTCAATCGCCGTTCTGCTTCTTCAGCTGTAAGCCCGGCGAAGCTCGATCCAACGTTCTCGCAGCATCCCTCAGGTTCAAGCTTGCTAAGTGCGAAAATCTCCTCGACGTCGGTCAACACACGAGCCGGATCTACTTTATGCATTTGACGCGGAGGTGTGGTCGGAACTGGAGCATCCATGAACTCGACCCTTAGTTAACTGGTCGCGCGTCAATATACGTCAGACGCCGGGCCTATTGCTAACATCGAGAAAAAGAGTAAAGGCCCTACAAAAAAGAGAAAATCTACTACAAGACGACCAACGATGACCACGCTGGCAATAACGGCGCAAAACTCGGCCTTTCCACAGCAGGGCGGAGCGAAGCAAAACTCAGCAAAAATAACCCTGAGTTTAGGAAGCCAGCTCGTAGTTCTTGAACTTCTCTCGCAGCGTCAGCTTATGAATTTTTCCGGTTGCCGTCATCGGAAACTCGTCGAGGAACTCGACTGCGTCCGGTAGCCACCATTTAGCAACCTGGGGCCGTATGTGTGCAATCAACTCATTGGCCGTGACTTCTGCACCATTCTTTTTCACGATGAGAAGAAGTGGCCGTTCCTGCCACTTCGGATGCGATATTGCGATTACTGCTGCTTGCAGCACCGCTGGATGGCTGAGTGCCGCATTTTCAAGCTGAATTGAGCTGATCCATTCGCCGCCCGACTTGATGACGTCCTTTGAGCGGTCAGTGAGCGTGATGTGACCTTCTGGGTCAATCACCGCCATATCGCCTGTCTTGAGGAAGCCCTCCGCATCGAGCCCATCATTCGTTTTCATGTAACCAGATGCGATCCATGGCCCCTTTACTCGCAGATGGCCGAAGGTCTTACCGTCACGCGGCAGCTCCTTACCGGCATCATCGACAATTTTCAGCTTCACACCGAAAATGCCGCGGCCTGATTTCATGCGGAGATCGATGCGGCGCTCAAACGGCAGACTATCCTTGCCGGGCTTCAGTGTCGCCATCGTCGACATCAATGCCTCCGTCATACCCCAAGCCTGAATGTGCTCGATGCCATAGTCGCGGTCCAACTTTTCAACTAATGAGCGTGGTGGCGCACTGCCACTCGAAAGCGTGAGACGGAGCGTCGAGAACTTTTTCTTGTTGCGGTCGAGCCAGTCGGTAAGGATGAGCCAGAAGCTCGGCACGCCGCAAGTAATCGTGACACCTTCGCTTTCAATCAGCTCGTAGAGCTTATCAGGTTCGTAATTGCGGCCCGGGAGAACGAGCTTGCTCGCCGTATAGGGCGCCAGAAACGGGAAGTTCCAGGCGTTACCATGGAACATCGGCGCCATTGGCATCATCACCTCGCGCGCACCGCTTTTGTGACCGGGTAGAAATCCGAAAGCGCCCGCTAGCAACGTCTGCAGCACGGAAGCGCGGTGGGAATAAATGACACCCTTCGGATTGCCGGTGGTGCCGGATGTAAAGCAAATTGTAGAAGCTGAATTCTCGTCAAAGCTCGGCCATGAATAATTCGCATCGTTCTCGGCGTCGATCAATGTTTCATAACAGTGAACGTTCTTAAGTGCCGTCTTTGGCATCCGTTTTTCCTCGGCCAGAACAACATAGCTCTCGATGGTCTTAAGCCGCGGGGCGATTGACTCGACGATAGGGAGCGTGGCCGCATCGAGGAAGATCATGCGATCTTCGGCATGATTAATAATGTAGACAAGCTGATCTGCGAAAAGACGAGGGTTGATTGTGTGCAGCACCGCACCGATGCCTGGCACGCCATAGAACATCTCGAAGTGACGGTGTGTGTTCCAAGCGAGCGTCCCGATCGGATCGCCATTTTTAATTCCAAGGCGAGTGAGCGCCTTGGCCAGCCGCTTCATGCGTCGGTGAGCGTCGGCATAGGTGTAGCGGTGGATATCGCCCTCAATTTCGCGTGCGATGACTTCGGTATCGCCGTGATAATCGCCCGCGTATTCGATGAACCCGGAGAGCAGCAACGGCATCTCCATCATCAGGCCTCTCATGACGTCCCTCCCGCTAAATTAATTTTGATTTTGTGTTTACCCGGCGACTCCGAGTTCATTGCCCCAGGCTTCCGGTACCGCCACTGGAAACGCGAGCAAAAGTTGTGCGTAAGTTTTCGCTTGGGTATCGAGATTCAGAGAAGACGTACCGCCGCCGCCGAGACTATCGTGCAGTACAAAATTGAGCGCATGAATTCCTGGAAGATCATAGCGCTCGACCGAGCCCTCAACGTAATGCGCAAAATATTTTTTGACGGTGGCTGGCGTAAGCGCTTCTCGAATTGCGGGCAGATATTCAAAACGGCGGGCCATCACGCCTATATTCGCGTCGTTTCCTTTATCGCCGCTTCGTGCGATCGCAAGCTTGATAAGCGGCACTTCGATGCGACGACCGGGCGGGAGGTCGAATGCAACATCGCGTCGGGTTCTTAATGCTGCAGTGGGTTTGCCCGAAATTTTCACAGGCGCATAAGGAACCGATTTGTCATCGACGCTAACCGAGATTGGCACACGTTCCTTGTCGATCAGGAAGGAATAGAGCCGCACAACCGGTGATACACTCGGCCGCCCCGCAGCGACACTGCAACGGCCGGTCGCCATACTTAGTCCCGAGCCAGCGAATTCGCGCGAGAACAATTCCGCGCCCTCGTTTTTGTCATGGTGAATCGCAAGACGTAATACTACCTCGCGGGCTTGGTCGGCTGCAGCACGCGCGTTAGCGCCGTACAGGGTTTCCGCACCAATTATATTCATATTGGTACGGCGATAGTCGCCGAGGCCGTTATCAACAAGCATTTTGCGGCTTTTCTTCAGGATCGCTTCGCCATTGCGCCGCGCACGTTCGGCCGCATCGGACCCAACTACGACCATCGTTCCGATCGACGAAAATCCTCCGGGCCACGTCGCGCTGACTTTATAGCTCGATGTCGGCGCACGGCCGTGAGTCCCATCGACTCGCACACGATCCCTACCCTCCTGGATCAGGCGCACTTTGCTGAAATCGCACACCACATCGGGCAAAATATAGTTTTCAGGATCGCCCAATTCATAGAGCAACTGCTCACCGATGGTGAGTGGCGAAACGAGCCCGCCGGTATTATTCGGCTTTGTCATTACAAAAATGCCGTCGCGTTTCACTTCGGCAATTGGAAAGCCCATATCGTCCCAACCATCGGCGACCTCCCGCCAATCAGTGAAATTACCGCCAGTCGCTTGTGCCCCGCATTCAAGCAAGTGCCCCGCAAGGCTGCCGGCCGCTAGCTGATCGAAATCATCAGGGTTCCATCCGAATTCGTGGATCAGGGGACCGAGCACGAGCGCACTGTCGACACAGCGCCCAGTGATCACGATATCGGCTCCAGCACCGAGCGCAGCGGCGATCGGAAACGCACCGAGATAGACGTTTGCGCTCAGGATTTTTTCTGGTAGCGGCGCATTGGTCTGCATTTCCCGAATGCTCATCGCGCGAAGCTCTGAAACACGTGCCATCAGATCGTCGCCTTCGACGATTCCGATTTTAAGTTTAACGCCAGCTGCTTGTGCGACTGTTTCGAGCGCTTTGCGGCAAGCCGGCAAATTTACGCCGCCCGCATTCGCGATTACCTTGATTTTACGCCTGGCGATCTCGCCAATGAGTGGCTTCATCGCAGCAGTCACAAAATCAACGGCAAAGCCTCCATCTTCGGAGCGCGAGCGTAACTTCGCGAGAATCGACATCGTCACTTCGGCGAGATAGTCGAAAACGAGATAGTGGACATCGCCCTTCTCGACGAGCTGACGTGGGGCAGATGCGGTGTCTCCCCAGTAACCCGACGCACCGCCGATGCGGACGATTTTTTCGCTCATCGTATTCACCATCCCATTTGTCGCGCCGCAAGATCGCGAAGGATTTCTTCCGAACCACCGCCGATTGCATTCACGCGAACCTCGCGATAGATCCGCTCCACCTTTGGTCCACGCATGAAGCCGGCGCCGCCGAAAATCTGAACTGCCTCGCGCGCGCAGAATTCCATCGTCTGACTTGAAAGATTCTTTAACATGCAGATTTCGGCGACAGGATTGCCGCCCTGCTCAATTTGCCAAGCGAGAGCCTCGAGCCAGGCTTGAGCCGAATTCACACGCATTGCCATATCGACGAGCTTGTGGCGGATCACTTGATGCTCGATGAGAGGACGATTGAATGTTATTCGCTCGCGTGCGTACGCAGCTGCATCGTCGAGACAGACGCGGGCAAACGCAATTGCTCCTGCTGCCATACCGATCCGTTCAGCATTGAAATTGTGCATGATCAGCGCGAACCCTTGATTTTCTTGGCCGAGCAGGTGATCCGCAGGAACTTTGCAGTTGTCGAAATATAGCGTCGCCGTATCCGACGACCACCAACCCATTTTCTTAAGCGGCGTTCGAGTGAAACCGGGTGTATCGCGCGCGATCACCAAGAGCGAAATTCCAGCACGGCCTGCGCCGCCCGTGCGGACGGCGACTGTATACCAATCGGCGCGCATACCTGAGGTGATAAAAGTCTTGCTGCCATTGACAATATAATGACCGCCTTCGCGCTGCGCATTGGTCTTGAGGTTCGCCACGTCGGACCCGGCGTCAGGCTCGGTGATCGCGAGCGCGCTGATTTCACGGCCCGCAAGCACGCCCGGTAACACGCGTGCCTTAAGCGCATCCGAGCCAGCAAGCGCAATCGGCGGAGCACCGATGGTGTGGCTGTTGAGGCCCGCGGAAATGCCGCCCGCTCCAGCGCGCGCAAGCTCCTGAGCCGCAATGATGCGATAGAAGATATCGGCTTCGATACCGCCGTAAGCGGTGGGAAACCCGATCTGTAGAAGGCCGATGGCGGCCGCTTTTTCGTAAAGCGCGCGCGGAAAGCCTTCAGCCTCATCCCATTCCGCCGCAAAGGGTTCGATTTCATCTTCGACAAAGCGCCGCATTGTCGCTCGGAACGCTTCATGTTCTTCGCTATAATAGGGGGTCGCAGGCGGTTTCAATGCAACGACCCTCATTCAGCAGCAAGCGGCACGAGCTCAATGAGCCGCATGCGTGTCGTGACCTGTTCGCCTGGTTGCACGAGCACCGCCGCTATCGTGCCGCTGCGAGGTGCGGCGACCTCATGCTCCATCTTCATCGCTTCGAGCACGAGCAGGCATTGGCCTTTGCCGACCTCCTCGCCCGGTTTCACGTGCACCGCGGAAATTCGTCCGGCCATGGGCGCAATCGCCGCGTCGCCACCACTGAGCGTCGCTGCGCTCGCTGTAACCTGAGCGTCCTCAAACGCAATGGTATGCCCAGCTACGCTCAGATGCAGCACGCCGCCATTCCAAGCGAACTGCGCTGTTTGCTCGACGCCGGCGAACAGGAAACGCAAACGCATCCCATCCTCGGCTTGAATTTCAATATCGTGGCGTTCGTTTGCCCATTTAACAGTATAGGCGCGTTTCGAACGCGAGAATATCTCAGCAGCGATTCTTTGTTGCCCACAGCCGATCAATACAAACGTTGCCGAAAGGCCTGAGCTGCGCCAATTGAGAAGCATCGGGTCGAATTCATGTTGCGAGCGCTCCACAATCAAGACGGCTGCTAAGGAAATTAAGGGCGCACCGGGTTTTTGGGCTTTGCGCCCCAAAAAATTCTTTTCGATAAATGCGGTATCGATCTCGTCCTCAATAAAAGCCGAGTGAGAGAGACACTCGATGAGAAAATCGCGGTTCGTGGAAATCCCCAGCGCCACGGTCTCTTTCAATGCGGCCACAAGTCTCCTTCTTGCTTCCTCGCGCGTCGTGCCATGCGCCACGATCTTCGCAAGCATTGAATCATAATAGGATGAAATAGATACGTCTGATGCGACGCCTTGATCAACTCGTACACCTGTACCATTTGGCGTATTCCAGCCAATCAACTTGCCAGAGGCAGGAAGAAAGTCATGCTCCGGATCCTCAGCGCACAGCCGTGCTTCAATCGTATGGCCGTAAAATCGGATTTGCTCCTGCTTTAGTGGCAGCGGCTCGCCCGCCGCGACGCGAAACTGCCATTCGACCAAATCGAGACCTGTGTTCATTTCCGTGACGGCGTGTTCAACCTGTAACCTCGTGTTCATTTCGAGAAAATAAAAGCTTTTGTCAGGAGCGAGCAGAAATTCGATTGTACCCGCATTCGAATAATCGATTGCACGGCAAGCGGTGAGCGCAGCCTTACAAAGCCCTTCGCGTATCTCTGCACTAAGCGCCAGACATGGCGCTTCCTCGATCAGCTTCTGATGGCGTCGCTGAATCGAGCAATCACGTTCCCCGAGATGAACGATGCTGCCCCGCCCATCGCCGAACACCTGAACTTCGACATGGCGCACGCCAATGATCGCTTTTTCCAGAATAAGCTCATCCGAGCCGAACGCCTTTGACGCCTCGGATCGTGCGCTGCGTAACGCCTCGGGAAAACGCGTCGCTTCCGCAACAAACCGCATGCCCCTACCGCCGCCGCCAGCCGCTGCCTTGATCATCACCGGAAAACCGATCTTTGCGGCCTCGCGCGCAAGCGCATCGTCTAACTGATCCTTGCCGTGGTAGCCCGGAACGCACGGAACCCCGGCTTCGACCATCAGGCGTCTGGCAGCAGCCTTGTTACCCATGAGCCGGATCGCAGCAGCGGACGGCCCAATGAAGGTAATCTTTGCGGCGGCGCAAGCTTCAGCGAACTCAGCATTCTCTGAGAGAAATCCGTAACCTGGGTGAATTGCACCCGCTCCGGTCCGCTTTGCTGCATCGATAATTTTATCGGCTGCAAGGTATGATTCCGGCGCCGGGGATGGCCCGATCGGCACCGCTTCGTCGGCAAACGCAACATAAGGCATCGCGCGGTCCGCTTCCGAATAAACGGCAACCGTGCGATAGCCCATCGCATGCGCCGTACGCATAATTCGCAGTGCGATCTCGCTGCGATTCGCAATCAGAATTTTTTCGAATTCAGCCACTTCTTCAGTGCTCTTCCTGCGCTTTTTCGACCCAACGAGCCGGTCGTTTCTCGAGAAACGCAGTTACGCCCTCGCGTCCTTCCTCGCCACGTAAACAGGTCGCAAATGCTTTTGCCGCCTGATCAAGTACTTTTCCGCGGGGAACCGTTAGGCTCGCAAGTAAGAGCCGCTTGGTCGCGGCGTTCGCCCCGGGCGCGCAACGACCGATATCAGCAAGAACCTTCTGCAATGTTACTTCAAGCATTGCACTATCGTCACTAATGAGATCGACCAGCCCGAGCCTCGCCGCTTCGCGTCCCTCGAAGCGTGCTCCAGTCAGAGCCAGCACACGAGCCTTCGGCACGCCGATCCTGGCCGCGACGAAAGGTGCGATTTGCGCCGGCGGAATGCCCAGCGTTGTTTCCGTGAGAGAGAATTTCGCGTTGGCGGTCGCGATTACCACATCGGTCGCACACATCAAACCAAGACCACCGGCAATCGCCGCACCTTCGACGGCGGCTATTACTGTTTGCGGTAGCGAATTGATAATCGTTAGAAGCTTTCCGAATTGGCGGTTGTTCACCGCAATCGGATCTCGTCTCGCGCGTTTCGGTTTGGGCAGCTCGAGCGATGCTTTGAAGCCCTTAATGTCTCCGCCCGCGCTGAACACCCCCCCTGCCCCACGGAGAACGACGGCACCAATCCCGCGTTCATTCTCCAACCACCGTGCGACAGCAAAAAGCTCCGTAACCATTTCGCGGCTTAGCGCATTCCTCGCCTCGGGCCGATTCAGTGTGACAAAAAGCTGAGGCCCGCGTCGTTCGACTCGGAGGTTTTCGAATTTTGGCAAGTTCACCATTGCCAGTCTCAATGATTTTTCTGCTGGCCCGGCAGAATTCCCATTCCCTTGCAGATGATACTGAGCATCACCTCATCGGCACCGCCACCAATCGAGGTCAGTCGCGAGTCGCGGTACATGCGCGAGATTTCGCTTTCACTCATGAAGCCCATGCCGCCCCAGTATTGCAGGCAACTATCAGTAATCTCGCGAGCGAACCGACCGGCGGTAAGCTTTGCCATCGAGGCAAGCTGCGTCATGTCTTCACCACCCATATAGCCTTCGACCGCGCGATAGGTCAGCGAGCGCAGGAGCTCCACCTTGGTTTGCAACTCTGCCATTTTGAAATGCACGACCTGATTGTCGAGAATGCTCTTGCCGAAAGCGTGTCGTCCTGCAGTGTATTCGATCGTGCTCGCGATCGCGCGCTCCATACTGCCGAGTGTGCTGGCGGCGGCCCAGATGCGCTCTTCCTGGAATTGCTGCATCTGATACATAAAGCCCATATTCTCCTCGCCGATGCGGTAACGCTGCGGCACTCGTACGCCATCGAAAAAGATTTGTGCGGTATCGGAGGCGCGCATGCCGAGCTTGTCGAGCTTGCGAGCGATCTCAATACCTTTGGTCTTCATTGGCACACAGATTAACGACTTGTTGCGATGGAGTGGACCCTCGCCGGTATTGGCAAGCAAACACATCCAATCGGCCTGCGTACCGTTTGTCGTCCACATCTTGCCGCCGTCGATTACATAATCGCCACCGTCCTTTCGAGCTGTCGTTTTGATACTAGCAACATCCGAGCCGGCACCGACTTCCGATACGCCAAGACAGGCGACATAATCGCCAGTGATGCTGGGACGCAAAAATTCCTCCCGAAGCTCATCGGAACCCTTCCGCATTAATGCCGGCGTTGCCATGTCGGTCTGAACCCCGACCGCCATCACAACCGAGCGGCACTTTGTCGCGGAAAGCGCTTCGCAAAAAGCGACTTCATAGGAGTAGTCGAGGCCAAGCCCCCCAAATTTCTCCGGCTTGTGAATACCCAAAAGGCCCTGCCCACCCATTTTCTTGAATAGTTCGTGAGCCGGGAAGATACCTTCCTTTTCCCATTCTTCGGCATGCGGGTCGATTTCGCTCTGCACGAATTTTCTGACTGAACGCATCAGCTCGCGGTGTTGTTCGGTGTAAAGCATGAACATTTCCCCTTACATTCTCGCGACGCCAAAACTGGTCCGATTGAGCGGGCGTATTCCTGCTTCGCGGCAAATTGAAAGACAAAAAGCAAGCACCTTTCGCGAGTCGCGCGGATCAATCAGCCCGTCATCGTAGATCCGCGCAGTTGCGAACAGCGCCGTCGATTCACGGTCAAATTGCGAGATAACGCGGCTCTCCTGCGCCGATAGCGCAGCGCGGTCGACCGTACGACCCGCCCGTTTCGCACTCTCCTCACCCACGATCGAAAGCACTCGGCCGGCCTGTTCGCCTCCCATCACTGCTATACGGTTATTCGGCCACGCGAAGATGAACCGCGGATCGAAAGCGCGGCCGCACATGCCGTAATTCCCCGCGCCGAAACTCGCCCCGATGTGGAGCGTCACCTGCGGCACGGAAGCGTTTGATACGGCCTGAATCATCTTCGAGCCATGCTTGACGATACCGCGCCGCTCGGCTTCGGGGCCGACCATGTAACCAGTCGTGTTCTGCAGATAGACAATCGGCGTGCCCGCCTGACACATGAGCTGGATAAATTGTGCAGCTTTGACCGCACCGTCAGTATCGATCGGCCCGTTATTGGCAATGATTCCACAGGCGTTTCCCGCAATTTTCGCCTGGCCGCAAACAGTGTGAATGCCGAAGAGCGACTTGAAGTCCTGGAAATCGGAATCGTCGACAATGCGCGCGATTACTTCGCGCGCATCGTAGGGTTTGCGATAGTCGATCGGAACAATGCCACAGAGCTCATCGGGGTCGTAACGCGGTTCGCTATAGTCGTGTTTTTGTCGTGGTGGCAGGGCAGCGTTCCAATCGAGCTTTGCCACGATGTCGCGAGCAATGCGGATGCCGTCGGCATCGTCAGCGGCGAGATAATCGGAGACACCGGAAATCGTTGAGTGCATTTCCGCACCGCCAAGTTCCTCATCGTTCGCAATCTCGCCGGTCGCCGCCCGTAGAAGCGGCGGCCCAGCCAGAAATACCTTCGCACGGCCTTGCACCATCACAACATAATCGGAGAGCCCCGGTAGATAGGCGCCGCCTGCCGTCGATGAGCCATGCACAACATTAATCTGCGGAATGCCAGCAGCAGAAAGGCGAGCTTGATTGCGGAAAGTTCGGCCGCCCTCGACGAAAGTCTCAGCCTGATAGTTAAGATTCGCACCACCCGATTCAACGAGATACACGATCGGCAGCTTATTCGTGAGTGCAATTTCCTGTGCACGTAATTTTTTCTTCAGACCCATCGGAGCCGTAGTGCCACCTTTAATCGCGCTGTCATTTGCGGAAATCAGACAGCGCACACCAGCGACGTATCCGATTCCGATAATAAGACCGCCGCCGAAGACGTTTTCTGTGCCGTCGTCGTCATGCATGCCGAGACCGGCGAGGGTCGATAATTCGAGGAACGGGCTGCCACGGTCGAGCAATAGCGCCACCCGCTCACGTGGCAGTAACTGACCGCGTTTGACAAACTGTTCTTTCTTTGAGTCCGAAGTCTTGCGGACCTTTTCCTCTAATGCGCGAAACCCCTCGATCAGCTCGAACATTGCCGCGCGATTAGAGCGGTAGCTCTCACTCGCAGTCGAAATACCCGAGTCGATGACTGGCATGGCGTCAACCGTCGCTTCTTTCTCGCTGTAAGAAATCGGGCGGCATTTCAAGCGGAAAACCATAAAAGGCAACCGAACGATCGTGATCCGGCATCGGCCAGCGGGCTTTGGCATTCGGATGCGCGCCGTCAACACGGATACACGAACCCGAAATGAAAGCGGCAGCTGGCGATAAAAGGAACACGATCGCTGCCGAACATTCAGACTCGGTGCCCAACCGTTTTAGCGGAATATGTCGCCATGTGCGCTTGATCACCTCGCGCATTGCCTCAGGATAGGTTGAAAGACCAGACGATGCGATGACGCCGGGCGCCATGGCATTTACGCGCACACCAGCATAGGCCCACTCCAATGCCGCCGTCATGGTGAAATTGAGCATGCCGGCGCGCGCCGCACCCGAGTGACCCATGCCGGGCATCGAAGTCCACATGTCAGCGATCACGTTGACAATCGCGCCGCCATTTTTCTCCATAGATTGCGTGAAGCACTCGCGCGCCATCAGAAAACCGCCGGTAAGATTGGTGCGCAGCACCGTCTCCCAGCCTTTTTGCGAAATATCTTTCAGGGGCGAAGCAAACTGGCCGCCCGCATTATTTACGAGCGCATCGACGCGACCATGCTCCTCGATAACCGCAGCAACCGTGGCTCTGACCATTTCTTCTTCACGGATGTCGCACACATGAATGCTTGGCTTTACTGCACCGGCGTCGACGATTTCTTTTTGCACGTCGGCGAGCCTATCGTACTTGCGCCCGACGAGTGCAACAGTCGCTCCGAGCGCGGCAAGTTCATGTGCCGTGCAGCGGCCAATGCCACTACCGCCACCAGTCACGATTACGCGCGTTTCGGCAAATAGACCGGGCCGAAAAATCGACGCATACACGATAGGTTCCCCCTCACCCTGTCGGCGAGAGTCTTTTTAAACAGAACAAGCAGGATCGTTGTCGGAACTCAATCACTGCCCAACTCATTTGATCATCATTGGTTGCAGTTAATGGCACGCACGGGATCAGCAGATTGATATTGCTTACAAAGATTATATTCTGCAGGAGTCATTCCACCTTTGTTGTACGGGACGTAGCCCACCGTAGGAAACAACGGTGCAGGAGGAGTCGGTGCGCCGAATGGCACGGCCGGGCGAGTTGGCCTTCCAAATGGCACACTCAGTAACGATGCGGAAAATTGACTACCACCGCTGCCAGCTGGCGGATTGAGATCGTCGGGACCATAATCTTGCGCACCGGGCCACTGCGCACCCGCCGTAGTCACAGTACACACTAAGGCCACAACCAGAACATTCGTGAGTAATGCCGTTTTCAAAGAACGATCCTTACTTCGATATGGTAATGCCGCGCTCTGCCCTCATTCTATCGAAAACTATGCCAATGGCTCGGATAATCTTAACTTGGGGATTTGCCTTACAATACACAATCACTTCATGTTCGGCTTCTCGTGCTCTTCCTATATTGAAGTAATGCTTCTTGGCGAGTCCGTTGTACCAACCACTATACCATGTGGTCAGCAAATCAGCTTGATCTTGCCACGTGCCGGCGAGTTGACCACATGTCAGCGCTTGGACGTCAATATATCCTTCTGCGTCTGCATAAGCACTGAGATCAACCTGAGCGTTGGCACTCGAATTTGCGAAGGTAATCGTAAGCCCCGTCACCAACAAAATCAGAATTTTGCGCATATTGTCTTCTCCCAAGATTGAATAGTCGCTGAGATTGTTGACCCATGTCAACATACCAATAAGAAGCTGACGTTCAGATCAAGAAGTGTCATAATTCTAAAAGGGTAGTTTCGGTCGTGCCTCGCTAGCTTAAGTACGCTGTTTGGTGCGGAACTATGTATATTGGGTGCTGTACGTCGGCAGCTCCCAATACTAAGATCTGAAGAGATACGAATTCAATTCGTAGCAATGAGTTTATACAAGGAGACTTCAATGATGGGAAAGATGGGTTTTATCATCGCAGGAATAGTCAGCCTCATTTTCGCGGCCCTGTCTTCCCAACCAACTGAAGCGGCGAGCTTCAGCGGGGGTTTTGCACCCGTCGTCGATACTAGCGTCACACCAGTTACGGGCCGCTGCTGGCATCGACCTAATGGTCGATTGGTGTGTGCTCACAGGCCTTACGGTCATTACCATAATTACTATGAGCCCTACGGTTACTACCCGGCCTATCGCTACGGCTATTACCATTCATATTACTGGCCTTACTATTACGGACCGTATTACGCTGGGCCCTACTCCTATTATGGGCCCGCATTTTACTATCGTGGCTGGTTGGTCGGCCCCTGATCCAACTCCGTTGGAATGACCCGACTTGAAGGATGTCTCTTTGGCATCAAAAATTCTTCTGATGCCAACCCCCAAGTTGTAATAGATAGCGCTCTAAAATCGCCTTGGATTAACAATTATACCGGGCTATGAAGAGGATAATTGTTCAGAAACGATGGGTCACGATCTTGGATCGTCAACGCCAGAACTCATTGCAAATGGCCGAGCCAATTTCTGGTGAAGATGAATGGTATGTTTTTAAAAATGAACAGAAATATGGACCACTGCAATTCAGCGATTTAATATTATATGCCAAACAAAAACTTCTAATGGAAGACAATTGGGTGTGGAGACCCGGGCTTGATACGTGGATTGCGGCAGGAGATGTATCTGGGCTTTTCCCTGCCCCTTATCGATCGCGCAAGGAGCCAGCACAGAGTAAACATGTTGATGACAGTGGTGAAGAACGCGGTGAGCGTCAACCCAAGCCTGCTCTGGAAGAGAGAGCGGTAAATGAACTAAAAACTTTCGTGCTGATGTTTGTCTATCTCTGGGCTGTGTTTGGACTATTAGCTCTTCATGAAGCATTCATTTTATCGGAGCACCAAATCAATTATCAATCGCATGGTCTCGCGGTCATAAATGCCTTGGTCTGTGCAAAGGTCATGCTTATTGCCGAAGATCTGCGCCTGGGCAACAGGGCGGATGATAAACCACTCATTTATCCGGTTCTATGGAAGTCAATTTTATTCGCCATCGCGATTATATCTTTTCACTTCATCGAACATGTCCTTATCGCGATCTGGCATGGAAAAACATTTGCGGCAAGCATCTCTGAGTTCGCCGCCCTAAAATTAAAGGGAATCATGTCGATGGGAGTGATCGCAACTGTTTCATTGCTACCGTTCTTTGCGTTGAGAGAACTCAGCCGAGTAATTGGTAAAGACAAATTCCGCGCTCTTTTTTTTAATCGTTGAACATTTCGCTCAAATGCAGCGACCATTAGACTGAATTGCGAATGGATGGGCCTTTGCCTGGAAAAACCTATCCAAGCCACTGGAGTTTATGAGGAAGGGAGCCACATGGGCGCGCTGAATATCCGGACCGTTCGATGGGAGATCTCTCGAGTAATGCAGATTCAGATATTGGCTGTAGTCGGGCTCGCAGTGAGCTTGGTGTCTGTCGGTCCGGGTCAAGCACAATCGACCGCCTCTCCAAGCATTGCGATGGCGGATCGTGAGTTGATCGTAGGCACCAAGGAGGCGCCACCCTTTGCCATGAAAGGCGTCGATGGGACTTGGCAAGGGATTAGTATCGAGCTCTGGCATCGCATCGCAGATGAGATGCACCTGCGCTATCGGTTCTCGGAAGGCACAACGGTGCAGGACCTGCTCGATGGGGTCGCCGTCGGGAAATTCGACATTGCCGTCGCAGCCTTGACGGTAACAGCGGCGCGCGAACGTACTGTCGACTTCACGCAACCTTTCTACGCAACGGGTCTCGGCATCGCCGTTCCAGTCCCAGGGGCAGCAAGTTGGATGCCGGTTATCCGCTCAATAACATCATTCGGCTTCGCGCAAGCCGTCCTGGCACTTGTCGGCCTAGCGCTAGTAGTAGGATTTCTGATCTGGCTGTTCGAGCGGAACCAAAATGAAGACTTCGGTGGCGGTGTAAAGAAGGGATTGAGTTCCGGGGTCTTGTGGTCTGCGTCAACAATGACGCAACGCCACACTGGAAATCTTATTAGTCCACGTACGCTTGCCGGCCGCATCGTTGCAACCATCTGGATGGTCGTATCGATCATCGCGATTGCTGTCTTCACTGCCGGAATTACTTCAACGCTTACGACGAAGCAGCTGCGAGGACTGGTGCACAGTGTTGGCGATCTATCATCGGTTCGTGTCGGCGCCGTGTCCGGCACTTCTACCGAGGATACGCTCGCTCGGATGCGGATCCCGCACCGCAGTTTTATGAGCTTGCAAGACGGCATCAAAGCGCTTGAAACGGGTAAGATCGATGCGGTTGTCTATGATAAGCCCTTACTGGCTTGGGCCATTCGCGAGAACTTTTCTTCGTCAGTCGAGCTGCTCGACACCACTTTCGATCCGCAGGATTATGCCTTCGCTGTGCCTGAAGGCAGCCCATACAGAAAAACATTCAATGTTGCCATTCTTGACGCGATACATAGTGATTGGTGGGAGCATACACTCTTAAAGTATCTTGGCTCCAAGCAATAAGTTGATTGATGAATTTTTGTTAAAATAAATTCCACGAATGTCGTAGATAAAATAAAACCAAAAAAAATTATCGGGGTCCCGCGCTTGATGTTCCGCTATGAGAAAAAGCTCAGGCAATGCTAAATTATAAGTGGTTGATAAGGATTGACGCCTATTTTCCAGCCTTACCGGACTTCTATCCCGAAAGGATCAGACTATATGAATAAATTGATCGCAGTCGCCGTCGTCGGTCTGGCCCTGTTCGGAGCGGTTTATCCGGTGACCGCCTTGCCACTCGCATCGAATGGCTTTGCAACGAAGCAATCGGCTCCTGAAATAACGACAAACGTGTATTGCCGTGGTGGAGGTCGATGTGGTGGCTACTGGCAAGGTCGCGGTTGGGGTTGGCGGGCCGGCTACCTTCCTTTGCCCATCGGAGCCGGTGCTGCTTTTCCCTACTACAGCTATGGTCAGGGCTACTATGACAACGGCCCCTATTATCTGGTGCCCGCCTACAACGGCGTGGTCTATGTCGGCCCCCCAAACGGAGAAGCGGTGAGCTACTGTATGCAGACGTTTCGCTCATATAATCCGCGAACGGGAACTTATCTCGGCTACGATGGTCTTCGCCATCCTTGCCCGTGAGACGCATCTTATCGGACTACGGCGGCATTGACCCTTTCGATCGAATCGCGCGCAATTACCTACAGCGGATGACCGTGTTGAAACCTATGTCTCTATTGGTCGTTACTGCGGTAATTGAAATAGGAACCGGTTTGGCGCTGCTGTTGTCGCCATTAGTTTTGGTCTCGATTTTGCTTGGCTCACCGCTCGGTGGGGCCGTGGATTTCGCGATTGCTCGTGTGGCTGGAGCAGCCCTGCTCTCACTCGGTACCGCCTGTTGGCTTGCGCGCAATCCCGCAAAGGACCGGGCAGCAACAGTACTTCTCATGGCTATGTTGCTCTACAACAGCATTGTCGCCGCCGTGCTCATTTACGCCGGCATCGGCTCAGGGCTAAATGGGATCGGCTTGTGGCCGGCGGTTGTGCTCCATGTGGTATTAGCGAGCTGGTGCATTATGTGCGCTCGAACCGAGCTGGTGAACGCACCGGTAGAAAACGGCTAACCAATCCGATATCGGAGCAACATGTGCGAACTTGTCTTTTCGTACATAATCGAAACGTCCCGGGACGCGCAAGGGTTAAACGTCAACTAGATTGACCGAAGTATTCAGCTGATTTTGAAAAATGCTATCTGTTAGATTGTGTTAGCGCGTCGCGTGGGTTTTGGGGGTAATCAGCACATGAATGAACATATTGAACGATTGCGGGAGCGATGGAGCGACCCTCTGCTTACAATACTAACGATCATGCTTTTAATCGTGATGTTTGTAATTGCACCGCTTCAGGCTGTTGAAGTGATCATATTCGAAGCTTTCGGATCGATTGTTATACTGCTGTTTGTTGGCGGTGTCTTTATCATGTCGGGAAGCAGGATCGCGCTTCTAGCAATGCTGGTCGCCGTTGGCATGGCCGGTACAGCGGCTATACATCGACTCTATGTGCAATCGATCTTCGATATTTACCTCGTCGCAGGAGCGTGGCTTATACTCGGAGTAACGCTTAGTTGGGTGGTCGCTCGGGCCGTGTTTGCCCGCGGACGAATTACGTATCATCGAGTTATAGGCGCTGTACTGCTCTATTTGACGATTGCTGTAATTTTTGTAGCGCTATATACGTTTGTCGGTTTGCTGACCTCCAATGCGTTCTCTGGTCTCTCGCTCGTAGATAGCCCAGCGCTCGCTAGTAACCTGATCTATTTTAGCTTCGTGACGCTTACTTCCGTCGGCTACGGCGATATTGTGCCGGTGCATCCCGTGGCTCGCAGCATCTGCAATTTGGAGTCGATAATTGGCCAGCTTTATCCTGCGACATTGCTGGCAAGACTTGTAACGCTCCAACTCGAGGCCCATGACTGAAAGATTAGGCAGGAACCCGATAGATCCACTGTCGGCACGAAACTGACCAATTGCGAATTAAAGGATCAAACAAATGCTGACGCCGCTTATAACCTCTTTCATTGCCCTGGCCTGCATTCTTGCGGGTGCATTTTTGGGCGGCGTTGTTCGCCTCGTCGCGCCGGGCCATTATTTAGATTCAGAAACAAAGGATGTCGTAAAACTGACTGTCGGCCTGATCGCGACACTTACCGCTCTTGTCGTCGGCTTATTGATTGCAACTGCGAAAAGTTCGTATGATACAAAAGATTCACAGATCAAGCAGCTAACGGCCAACATCATTGAGCTCGATAACGTGCTTGCAACCTATGGGCCGGATGCAATGACGGCCCGGACATTGCTGAGACGCGCAGTTCCCCCGATTGCCAGTCAAATTTGGATCGAAAACCGTTCCACACAAGCGTCGACAACGGCGTTTAAGGTCTTACCCGAGGGGCAAGCAGTTGCCCGAGCCATATTTCAGCTTTCTGCTCAAAATGAAGCTCAACGCTCGCTTCGTGATCTAGCCGTTAAGCTCACTGCTGATATTTCTCAGACGCGCCTCCTACTGTTTACAACTATTGGGAATGCAATCCCCACACCCTTCCTAATCATACTGATCTCGTGGATTGCCATCCTATTTGTCAGTTTTGGTCTTTTGACGCGCCCAAACCCCGTTGCAGTCATTTCAATAGTGATTTGTGCGATCTCGGCCTCCACCGCGATTTATTTGATCCTGGAGCTCGGGACACCTTTCTCCGGGTTTATGTCGATTCCGAGCGAACCGTTACGCAACGCACTCGTCCCACTTGCTCAGTGAAAAACTGTCTAATGTCCGCTTGTGGCAAAAAGCAAACTTGCCAGAGCCGCTGATCGACGCCTGCTTTCTGGATAAAGCTAGACACCATAAGCTCAGGGCGTCATTTCTGCTTTTCACCCACAACGGACATCGCTCAACGAAGTGCCACGCTAGTAACGTGATGCGCTTCAGCTGGTCCTACGCTGCATCAACATATTTGAAAATTTTATTTTGCCGTTGGCTTACTCCGAAGTTCCTGAATGAGCCGAGTCAATTCTTGGTCATCTGGCGTAATTTTAGCCAGCTGTCCGGCATATTCGAGCGCCGAGTTGTTGTCTCCGGCGTCGCGATTAAAACTAATGAGGGCCATCAGAGTATCGCGGTCGCCCGGATGTCGCGCCAAGCTTTTTTTGAGCAATTCAATCGCATCACTACGACGCCCGGCGGAATGAAGTGCAACCGCATACACATAGGGATATCGTGCGCGATCTGGTTCAAGTTCAGCAGCCCGACGAAGCTCTATAAGCGCTGCTTCGGGCTGCTTTAGCCGAGTAAGGGTAAGGCCGAGCGCATGATGCAGTCCACCTTGCTCTGGTGATATCGCGATCGCAGAGCGCAATACGTTTTCCCCTTCTGCATCACGACCGAGTTGTCGATAAAGATCGGCGAGATTGATCGCGGCGGACGCATATTGCGGGCTAAGCCGCAAAGCAGCCTTATATTCAGTTTCGGCATCTGAAAATAGTCTGCGCCGCATAAGAAAATTTCCCAAAGTGGTGCGCCCTTCCGGGCGATCAGCGTTCAATCGCTGCGTCGCGATGAACTCGGCCGCCGCACGCTCGAAGTGTTCACGGTCCGCTTCCGGCTGATTGGACGTTGGAACCGCCGCGAGCAGCGATGCCGCCGTAATGCGCACGCCGAGCACGGGATCAGAAAGCAGCGGTGAAACGAGCGGCCAAATTTGCCGGGCCGACACATTTTCCAGCATGTCGAGGGCACCAATCCGGACCATTGGATCGGGATCGGTGAGCCCTGCCCGCGCCAGACTAACATTCGCTGGCGAGATGTAGAGGGCGAGTTCTGTGAGTGCACTTGCGCGGGCAACGGCCGGCACATTCCTGTCGGCGGCGATAGCAGCAAGCAACGTTGCGGCATCCGGCTGCTCCGTCCAAGCAGCATGGAACGCAGTACCGTAACTCTGAAAACTCTTGCGATTTGATCCGAACCAGCTCTCGATCGCAGCAGAAGCCCATTGCGCCGACTTGTCGGCGTGACAATCGTTGCAGGCATTCGGTGTTGAAAGCGTCACTGACAGATCGGGACGCGGGATGCGGAAGCTGTGATCGTGGCGCGGATCGACCACCATGTAGAGGCGGGCCTGCATATGGCATGAGGTGCAGGCAAGCGCCGGGCTAGCTTTCGCGTGGTGATGGTGCGTTACAATGGCGTATTTATCCGACGCATGACATTGCAGACAGACTTCATTTCCGGAAGCGCGAAGCTTCGCACTATGCGGTTCGTGACAATCGCTACAGGTAACGCCTGCCGCAAACATCTTGCTCTGTTTGAATGGAACATAATTGTAAGGTTCTTCCACATCGCGGATCTGTCCGTCGGCATAATAGGTGTCGCGCGTAATCGGCGAGACCACATGCGTGTCGGACAGCCAACGGCCGGGAACCCAATCCTCGGAAATTTTGCTGCTGCGTGAATGGCAAAGGCCGCAAGTTTCCACCTCCTTCCGTAGGATTGCTGGTGCGATGCTGCGCTTTGGTTGACCCGTTACGGGATCAGTCGACCAGTTGATACCGTCCCGCTCTTTGAAGCGCACAACAAGTCCTTCGGTCGGATCGTCGCGTTTTCCGAACGGCCACCAGTTTTGTTTGGAACTCGCCCAATCCACATGCCGCGAGCCTTTCCCATGACAAGTCTCACAACCGACGCTGATCTCCGACCATATCGTTGCAAAGCGATCATTCGCTGCGTCGTAGTTCTTCCGCACACCGGTCGAATGACACTCGGCGCACATAAAGTTCCAATTTTGATTCAGCTTGGTCCAATGCAAAAAGTCGTCGTGACGAATTTGCTCATTTGGATAGAGGTGAAACCAGCGTTGGCCACCCTTATCCTTTGGCCTGCTATCCCAGGCAATCGAGAGTACCTGCAACCGACCGTCGGGGAATTCGATCAAGTATTGCTGAAGTGGGTCTAGACCATACGTGTACTTTACTTCGAAGGTGGCAAGTTTGCCGTCGGGCCCGTCGGTTTCGACGAGGAATTTTCCGTCCTTTCGAAAGAAGCGTGATCGCACACCGTAATATTCGAAGCTTACATCGGAAAAATTACCGAGCACGGATTTCTCGGTCGCATGATCCATCGCCTGCTTGTGCTGCGATGTGCGCCATAGTTCTGTTTCGACCCGGTGGCAGCTAGCGCAGGTTTCGCTGCCGACGAAGCTCGCGGCTGTTAAGTCGGCATTTCCGGCAAGCTTCGTCGCACGCATGCCGAAGACAAGAAAGAACGCCACGATGCCACTGAGCCCAATCACTAATGCGATCGCGACCGCGGCCCACAGTAAACGCTTCGGCTTTGGCGGATGCTCTGCGCTATCGGACCGCGAATTCAGCTTGTCGCTTTTCGGTCGATTGCGTTTCGTCTTTGCCATTGATTAAGAAACCTTTTGTGCCCTTCGGCCAGCGTTCTAGAAGCGAGTCCCAGGACAACAGATGATTGTCCGGATCAGGCGTGAATTTCAACCTGCCCTGCGGACATACTGCTGTTTCTGTGTCTGACTCAAAGCGAACACTCCGGATGCGGTCACCAATAAGAAAGCCCCGGGCGATGCCGGGGCTTTTGGTTTCAAGAGAGAGAGAGAGAGAGACAGACAGATACGATCCGACAATCAGGCCATCTTGTTTTTGATCACGCCGATGACAGCCGCGAGAACCGCACCGCTGACGCCGCCACCCACCGCTTGGCTGGCGAGGGTGCCGATGTCGACAGTGTTACCTGCGCTGGCCATCATAGGAATTAGCGCGCTCAGAATCTGACCACCGCCGGCGCCTCCGATTGCGCCAGCAATCGTGTTTCCGAGAGTGCCCAAACTGGTGTCTTTCGACGCTGCGCCAGCGGCGTTGCCGCCGATCGCACCGGCAATAAGCTGGATGATGAGATTGATGATCGTAGCCGACATGAAAATCCTCCCGAGCCCAAGATGCAGCGCGACGGTAAGGGCCATTCAACCGTCGCTATTTTAACGGACTTTCTTATCACGAAGCTATCGTAACGGTCTAGGCACGGTCGTCCTGATGATCAACCGCAATCAGGCATCCAATAAATTTTGGCCTGCGGGTTCTCATTTAGTCATTTGTCGCTTTGACATTCCCTGAAAGCCGTTGGAAATCGTCGAAAACGTTCTGGATCAGTAACTTCCTGCGCGGATCTTGCGCGGCGGACGTCGCCGCAAACAGACCCAAGAGATATCCCGCCTTTTCAGCAGCTTCAACCCATGTCACCGCAGGTTCGGCGATCAGTTGTTTTTCCAGCGCCTCCTGCCGCAACCGCAGCGCTTTCTCATCGGCCTCTACCTCTGCGAGGAGTCGACGAAGATCGGTCGCCTTTTGAGCTGACATGCCGCGATGTCTGTCTAGTTCAATCGTTCGATCGGTCATGACGCCGCTCCGCAAACCAGAAAATAAAACCCAGGAATGTTCGTAGGTGACGAAGATGTGGCTGCATCTTCGATACACTAAATAGGAACCTTTTTGGGGGTTCACTCTAGCTCGTATACACCTTCGACAGAACGAAAGGGGCATTCTTTTCGACAATGGGAACTCGACAACCCTAGACGAACTATCAGTTGGCGATGCCGCCTAATATTAACGGCCTTCATGCCGGTTGGCCGGAATATGCGGTTGAAAATGCCGTCTCTTGCCCAACCGGATGCGCAGGCAGAAAAGCCATGTAGGAGCCAACGAAGCTGTAAATCGAGATATGCGACATCGCTCACCGAGCACCGCCACCTCCACTTTTGATCCGAAGCGAATAGGTACCGTGGAATGCAACCCTTCTGCGCCTAATCCCGCCTTTTGCGCTCTTCGTGAGGAGAATCAGTCTTAGTAGGCGATACGCTGCTTTTTGATTCCAGCAATTCAAAGAAAGATTGCTCACCATTCCCCGAAACTCTGAACGCCTTCTGAAAGAACAAATTATTTGGGATTTGAAGTACACTGTCCTGTCCGTCGCGCAGCATCGTGAACATCAGATTCCGATCAATGACCCTACCCTTCAGGTTTTCAGGAAGAAGTTCGACGGTATCGCCGAGACGGAAGGGCCTCCAGAACGTAATGAAGAAACTGGCGGTGAAATTGCTGACTATTGCCCAAGTTGCGAGGAAGCCGACCCCAATAACGGCCGCGGTGCTGATGAGCAGACCCCATAATCCCCCCAAGCCAATGCCCCAGACGTCTAGGATCAACATCGCCGTAATCACCCACACAGCACCCATGACCGCGCGAGTAATCGTTAGAATAGTTTCATAAGGCAGCTGAAGTTGCGACTCGACGGCTTTAAACCAAACACGCAATAGTCGATTCAGTACGAGAATGAAGACGGAAGCTGCAATCAGCATGACCACAGTGGTAACCACCGTCCCGAGGCTAACATTGTGTCGATTGAGCCACTCAGCAATCTGGTCCATGACAGCCTTTTCACAGCATTTGTCGATTGAACGAAAATGAACTCTGAATCGGATGCATAGTTCCGCAGCCTTGGGGCACACGTCAACGCGAAATCATCGCCGCCCGATGTCTGCTCATCGTGGGCAAGCAGTCCAAATACAGGGTTGCTGGCCCTTCCGAGACTGACGCAAAGTGGAAATTATCAAAGCCCGCGGAAAGATTGATCCAATTATTCTGCTGACCGTTCGAAATTCTTCAATCTGATTGAAAGGCAAGTTTGGATTGCTGTGTCTAATGATGATAGCTTCAAATCAAATAGATCCGATCCGGCAATTCGTCGCGGCTCGTCTCGGAACGTGGAAAATTAGCCGCGAGTACGTTTCCGCATTTTTCAATTGCTTTAATGAAGCCGTCGGCGATGCGACCGCTGCCTATATGCGTAACAAGCGCATCGATGGCCTCTTGCCATTCTGATTGTGGCACCCGGGCGGCGATACCCTCGTCGGCGACGATGCGCGCGTAGTGCTCCGCGAGCGAGACGAAAATCAGAATGCCGGTGCGATCTTTTTTGTGCGCGACACCGCGGATCGAGAACTGTTCCAAGGCGACACGATGAGCAACAGCGCGGCGGGCGGCCCGCGGCAATAGCGCGACGCGCACGCGCGGCAGGCAGAGCAACAAAGAAAGCGCCAAGAATACGGCGATCTGCAGCGATAGAATGCGGTGCACCGACATCGCCGTGAAGGCGACGAGTAGCCAAGGTAGTGCAAGAGCAATAACCGCCGCGACGAGAATCGGGAGCGCCGTGGTGTCGGAAGAAGTTTGCGCGAGCACACAGACAATCTCGCCTGAAGTCTTTGCCTCAACAGCGCGGATTGCAGTCGAGATGCGTTTGCGCTCTTGTTCTGACACGTGCATCACCAACTCCCCGATGCCCCGCCACCACCGGACGAGCCTCCTCCACCTGAGAAACCGCCGCCGCTCGAAAATCCTCCACTGCCACGGGAACTGCCTGAGTTGAGGAGGAGGTTCAGCATTACATTGAGGAAGAACCAGCGGAAACCGGGCGATACAATGAGCAGCGTAACCAGAGCTATCAGACCTGCCATTAGGAGCCAGTTCATCGGATCGGTGGTTGGCTGATCATCGAGCCGCAGCGATGGGCGTTTTTGCCATTCCGAGGCGTCGGTCGTCAGCACGGTGATGATGTCATCAACACCGCGCGAAATGCCGCCGCCGAAATCACCCGTCTTGAAGCGCGGAGCGATGGCATTGGTAATAATGACTTTCGACAGCGCGTCGGTCAGGGTTCCTTCAAGGCCATAGCCAACTTCGATGCGCACCCTTCGCTCGTTCGGTGCAACGAGCAGCAGCACGCCGTTGTTCTTTGTTTTCTCGCCGAGCTTCCAGCTGCGGAACAGTTCGTTGGCATAAGGCTCAATCTCCTCGCCGTCGAGCGAGGTGACCGTAGCAACCACGAGTTGAATGCCGGACTTGGTTTCGAGATCGGCGAGCTTTGGCTCGAGGGCGCTCCGAGTATCGATCGAAATGATATTCGCCTGATCGACAATGCGACCCGTGAGCGCTGGGCGATTAGCGGCAAACGCAACAAGGCTCGTGCACAGCAACGCAACGAGTGCGGTGTAAAAGCGAGCGCTTCCCCTCGTTAGAGGGGAAGCAGAACAGCCTGCGGTCATTTCATCGGCGCCTTCGGGTTGGAGCGGCGCGTCAGAACTTTACTTGCGGCGGCTTCTGCGCCTCTTCGTTCGCAGCAAATTCCGCCATCGGCTTGTTGGAGCGGAAGAAGGTCATGGCCCACAACAGGCCGGGAAAGGTCTTTAGCTCGGTATTGTAGGCCCGCACGGCTTCGATGTAGTCGCGTCGTGCCACCGTGATACGGTTTTCGGTGCCTTCAAGCTGTGACTGGAGCGCCAGGAAGTTTTGGTTCGATTTGAGGTCGGGGTAATTCTCGCTGACGGCAAGCAGACGACCAAGCGCACCGGAGAGCTGATTCTGCGCGTCCTGGAATTGCTTCAGCTTGTCGGGATCTGAGAGCTGCGATGCATCCACCTTTACTTGCGTTGCCTTGGCGCGTGCCTCGACCACCGCAGTCAGTACGTCCTTTTCTTGTTTGGCATAGCCCTGCACGGTGGCGACGAGATTCGGAATGAGGTCGGCACGGCGCTGATAATTGTTCTGCACGTCCGCCCATTTTGCCTTGGCCTGCTCTTCGCGGGTCGGAATGACATTGTACCCGCAGGCCGAGACGGTCAGGCCCAGAAGAATGGCTACAAGAATGGCGCAAACGCGCGATTTGGACACGATCATGAAAGCTCCTTTTCCCATCCGCAAACGAACACAAATAGGTCAATGCTGTGAAGTTCAGGGATGTTTCTCATCCTTCGCTGCACGAAAACCCTCCGCGCCAGCGTCCTTCTCACACATATAGGCACCCTTTTCCGTGTGTCCGTAATCCTTGTTTCCGCTGAAGTGATAAATTTTGGATTCCAGGTTGGCCCAAACAACCGTATCTCGCGGACAGCGAACTTTCGCTAATGTTTCGCTCGAGAACTGGTGAGCGCCAGTGGGCGCGGTTGCAGGAGTCATGGCTTTCGGTTTTTTAGTCCTGCACTCCTCGATGAAATCTTTTTTCTTTGTACCCTTTGCTTCGAGCGACGCCTTTTTTGCTTCCCATTCGTCTTCACAGACCTTGGCGGTTTGTTGTGCCATCACCGGCACAACATATAGAGCCGTGAGACCCGCTATGATCGCGGAACTTATCATAAGCCTTGCTTGTTTGTTCATTTTGCTTTCCTACCAAATTGAATTTTCGATTGGTCTAAGTGGAACTCAGGTATTAGCCTTAGAGCGGCATCATCGTTTGCGTTTTTTGGGGGTGGAGATGAAATGTCCTCCAGGCCCAGAGGACGATAATGGCTCCCACTGCAGCGGCAATCAAACGTGTGGTTGCGACGTAACTTGACAGCGTTGCCAATGCCGCTAGGTGAAATCCCGTGTACGAGCCCGCTACTCCTACCAGCGCACTCGTGATGTAGCCGTGAGGCGAGTGCGTTTGTTTCTCGTAAAGCCAGCCGATGATGGCGCCAATCAGAATGATTAGGATTAGCGTGACGAATGGGTTTGCAAGCAATGCTTTAAGTTCGTTCATGGCCCCTCCATTTGAACTAGTTCGCTGTCGCGAGACTTACCTTCCTCCACGTTTGATCGGGATTGAATTCGGTGATCCGCGAGGCAATATGCGAGGTATTCCACCCAAGATCTTTTTGGAACACGTCACCAGTGTGATTCACGACGAACGTCATCACACCGGAATTGCGATATTCGGCGGGATAGGCGACGAGCGCAAAGCCGCCGATCATCTTCCCGCGCACTACGTAATCTACTTCTCCGCCGGGAGCTGACGCTCCTTGCTCGGTAAGAATTCTAAAATAATAGCCGTGATATGGAATCGGCCCTTTCCCGACACCGTATCCCTGGGATGCAGCGGCGGCCACAAGTTCCCCCAATGGGCTCGGTGGTTCACCGGGCTCAGTGGGCCAGTACAAACCATCCTTTTTGCCGGGACTGCTAATAATTCGCTGCGCATAGATTCCATTGCCAAGGCCTTGGGGGTTCAGCGAAGCGTACTCGTTCTGGGCATCCACATAGGCACGGCAAACCTGAATCGTATTGAGCTCGTTTCGCCCGATCCGGCGAACAAGTATTTCTTCCCGTCCAGCGGCTGCATCGAATTTCCATGCGTCTCCTTCGCGAACTACTGGAATAGGGAATGGCCAGTCCCGCTCACCGATGACGAGGACGGCTTTCTTATCGCCCTCGAAAACAACTTGATGCTTATTGTTGTAACTAGTCGCAAATTTCTCGACTGCGGTTTTATCCGCTACAGGATCCCCGGAGATCACGATATCGCGACCCTCACGACCAAGGATCGCAATCAGTCCATTCACGTCACCTGCCTTGGCGGCGTCTGCCAAGACTTCGGTCGCTTCAGTGGGCGTCTTGAAGCGCTTCTGTGCGTTGCATTCAGCGGATAATGCGAATGTAAGAGTCAGACAGGCCGCCAATAACCCCGCGCCGTTCACGAGCGTTTGACGAAACGGAAACTCTTGGAACATTTTCATGGCGACCTCATATTCGTGAGCAGATAATTTAAGACGGATTAGCCTGGGCAAAATTGTGATGGTTAGCGTCTCCGTCCTCCACCTCCACCTCCACCGCCGCCGCGTCCTCCACCACCACCGCCGCCGCGTCCTCCACCACCGCCGCCTGCTGAGATCTTCTGCCCACCGCCACCTCCACCACCTAAACTTGCACGGCCGCGATCGGCTTGAGCGTGCACTTTCGATCCGCTATCGATATTTTTAAACGCCCCGTCCGTGCGTGCTCCGCCAGACCGTCCGTCAGCAATCGGACGGTTGGCTGCGGCTCCAGCTCCGGCGCTCGGACGAGTGCCGGCGGAAATATTGCCGCCTTTATTTGCGACGCCTTTGCTGAGGCCCTCGCCACCCTTTGAAAGATTACTTATGTTGGCACCACCACTGCCGGGACGATCGCCACCCGGCCGTACAACCTGACTTCCGTCGCGACCTCGAAAATCAATGCGTTGATTGCCCGAGCCAATATTGTTTTGCGAAAACTTTTGTTGGACGGAATTGTTGCTGTATTTCACGCCCTGACGATGGACGGGATTGTGCTGCCAATTGGAAATGTTCGTATTGTTGATGTTGACTGAGCGGTTGACGTTGATGTTATTGCCACCCCAATTGACGCCGCCGCCCCAGTAGTTGCCGCCTGACGCCCAACGTCCAACAGCATAGCCTGCACCAAACGCTATGCCTGTCGCGATCATCGTGCCGGCAACGTAACCCGGCGGCGGAAAATAGTACGGCGGATAGGCGGGATACGGCCAGCCACCATAAACAATAGCAGGATCGTAATAAGGTACGTAGATGGTGTTGGGCACCGTCGGCTCTATAACGATCACTTGCTTGTTCTGTTCCTGCCTTACCGAAACATTCTGCTCTTTGGTCGACGTCAACTTATTATTTGCCTGTGCTTTCGTTCGCAGACGTTGGACGGCGTCCATCACATCTGGCTGCTGTGCCAGTACGGCATCGCCGAGCTTCTGGGTCCAATCGAGTTTCGTGCTCATCATGTCGAGCACGGAAGGCGTTGCGGTCAGGGATTTGACGCTGTCGTCCCAGCTCTGCTTGTCTACGGCCGTCTTCAGCTGATCATCTTTAAGATTCGGGTTTGCTTTCGTCCACCGATCGGCTTGCACGACTTCGAGCGGATAGGTCGAGGCCATCAATACTTCGGCCAGTAGTGGGTCGGGATATAAAGCGACGGGAGCGACGAGCTGGTCCAGCTCCTCGGCCTTTAGCATCGCATCCGCTGGAGCTGTTTGCGCTGTTTGAGGGCCGGGTGCTTGGGCCATAGCAGTCTCCCCTGCCAAGGACCCAACGAGCCCTGCTGCGATCAAATGCACGACAAAATTGGCTCGCATAATGCCATTCCTTTTGATTATTCAGTCGACGTCAAAATTGTGCCCAAACGAAAAACACTAGCGCACATTAATACCTCTGGTCTATCGGTCTTAGTTGCTGTCATGCGCAATCGTCTCTCAAGCCGACTGCAAAGCTCAGGCACCCGGATCGGAAATCACTCGCCGCGCGACGAGCCGGTTCCAGATGAATAGAACGAGAAGCGCACCAATTGTTGCGGCGATAAACCCGGCGCCCTGATCAGGGCGATACCATCCGATCGCCTGTCCGATAAACGTCGAGGCGAACGCACCGGCAATGCCCAGCGCCACCGTGAGGATAAATCCCGATGGCTTATTCGGGCCAGGTGAAACCATGCGCGCGATGATGCCGGCAACAAAACCAACCAAAATTATCCAGAGAATGCCCATGATGAACTCCTGTTATCACAACAATCAGAGCAAACGCGACGCTTCTTGCTCAGTGGGAAGTCGCCCCTCCGGCGTGAGGTGATCGACCACATTCGGCAACTGCTCACTCAGAGCGTGAACCAGTTCTTCACGCGACATCCCCGTTTGCTGCGTGAGCAACTTGATTTGATCTTCGCTCAGCACTTTTGACAATATGTCTGGCGAAATCTGCTTGTTCGGCCCCTTGCCTACCCAGGAGTTAGCGACGTCGCTCTGGCCTTTCTCCTGAAACTGTTTGAGTAGATCATTCAGGCCGCCGCTCAACACACTTCCGGCAGCACCGCCTGCGAGCAGACCGCCCAATCCGCCTTTGAGTAAATCGCTCAGACCCCCGCTCTGTGCCGCCGCAGCGGTAGTACGGCTGGGCGCGACGGGGCTCGGACTCGGTTGGCTGCCGCTCAAATGCTTCACCGTCTTGTAGGCAAGCAGACCCAAGATGGCCATGGCGATCGGAGACATACCACTGCTGCTACCAGCAGGAGCAGGCGTGCGTTGTCCACGTGGTCCATGCTGCATACCATTGAGAACATCCATCAATCCCATATTTACCTCCTGCAACGGACATAAATCATTGTGCCATAACGTCCCGCAATTTCTGGATCCATCCATTGGAGGATCATCATTTGACTGTCACTGAAAATAATTTCGCGGTCCGATAGACTAAGTTCTCCAGGAGGTCCAACGTAGTTCTTACCCCCGGGTCCACCCTTTAGCACGAGTTCCTGTGGCGTCGGAGAGTCGGCAAGGTGCATAATGACCCCGCCATTCGGACCCTTGGTAATTACATAGGGTTGTTTGCATTGCGCCTTAGCTGCCTTTTCCGTTCGGGCACGCGCCGCTTCTTGATGATATGCGGCAAGCCCCCATTGCCCGACAAGCGTGTCAGCCGGAATGCTGGCGGGCATAGCCGCCCCACTACTCTGTATCCCTGTCTCAGACGGTCCCTGTGATGCACACGATGAGATAAACATTGATATCAATAAGGCTGATAATGTGAAATGGCGATGACGGTACGCGGCCGAAGTCAACGTCACTTCGCGCTCACGTTCAGCGGATCGGCGGCGCATACTGCAAGCCACCATTGTTCCAAAGGTTATTGACCCCTCTCGGAACACCTAGCTTCGAGCCTGTCCCGACATTGCGCTCAAAGACCTCCCCATAATTACCGACGAACCGAACAATCCGAGCTACCCAATCATTGGTGAGACCGATTTGCTCGCCGTAATTGCCTTCGGTTCCGATCAATCGTTTTACATCGGGTTTTTCTGATTTTAGCGCTTGATCGAGCGTCCTTTGGTTCACTCCCAATTCTTCCGCGTTAATCATGGCAAAGTGAACCCACTTCACAAGATTGAACCATTGATCGTCGCCCTGTCGGACTGCTGGTCCAAGCGGTTCTTTGGAAATAATTTCGGGCAGGATGATGTGGTCATCAGGCTTAGCGAGTTTTAGCTTTTCTGCATGCAGTTGGGAGATATCCGATGTCACAACGCTACACTTGTCGGCTTCATAAGCCTTGAGCATCTCAGCTGCGCTCGAAACAGTGACGGTCTCGTATTTCATCTTGTTGCTGCGAAAATAATCCGCAAAATTAAGTACGCTTGTCGTACCGGTTAGCGCGCACACTGATTTACCATCGAGTTCGAGGGCAGTGTTGATCTTCAAAGCCTTCCGAACGAGAAAGCCCTGACCATCGTAATAAGTGATCGCTGCAAAATTTAGCCCAAGCGGTGTTTCGCGCGACATGGTCCATGTCGAATTACGGGACAAGATATCAATCGAGCCCGATCGAAGTGTCGAGAAGCGTTCATCGGCACTCAGTGGAACAAACTTTATCTTTGTCGGATCATTAAAGATCGCCGCGGCGATTGCCCGACAAAAATCAACGTCAAAGCCAGTCCAGTTGCCTTTATCGTCAGTCGATCCAAATCCGACCAAGCCTTGGTTGACGCCGCAATTGAGGACGCCGCGTTCTTTAACGTTCTTCAACGTCTGCGCTGAAACTGCAGTCGAAACCAACACAAATGCAGCGAACAGGCAGAGCACTTTAGCGAGACGTTTCATCAGCTAACCTTTCTTGGGGCGCACGCACCCTCTCCGCTATAGTTCGGGAGCTTGCCGAATGACCACTTTCGTTCCCACAGGTACGCGCGTGTATAAATCGGCTACATCTTTGTTTACGAGACGAAAGCAACCCGACGACACCGCGTGTCCGATCGTCTGCGGCTGATTGGTACCGTGGATGCGGTACACCGTGCCGCCAAGATAAAGAGCGGCGGCTCCCATAGGGTTCCCTGGACCACCCGCCATAAAGCGTGGAAGATAAGGTTGGCGTTCAATCATTTCCGGTGGAGGAGTCCAGTCAGGCCACTCTGCTTTCCTCGAAATGCGCACAAGACCCGCCCATTGAAAACCTTCACGACCGACTCCGATGCCGTATCGCAAGGCGCGATTGTTGCCCTCAACCAAATATAAAAATCGCTCTGAAGTAAAGATAACGATCGTACCGGGTGGTTCGTTGGTGCGGAAGAATACCGGCTGCATCTGATAAGCGGCCGGCAGAACTTCATCGTCAGCGCTCGGCTCTACCCCGGGCTGATCAGCAATCGGCAGCTCGTCGTGGTGAGCAGATGGCTGCGCTTCAGCTATTGAAACAATGACAGCTTGGCCAAGTGCAAAAATTAGCACCGCGCTAAGCAAGGATAATGTGCATTTCATAAGATACATCATGCTGTTGCTCGTTCTACGGTTTATGCCCACTGATGATGTTGTCACGCCTACAAAGGTCATGACCACAAAACCAATCGTGCAAGTTCGTTGGGTTTTTCACTACAAAGCCTATTTCGTCAAGGTGAGACGATACCGTTGGTGCGCAGCAGAGTTGCCCATCTTTTTGCGCGCCTTTTGAGGGCGAACTTGGCAGAGCTGTCGGTCGATGTCCGTTTTCTGGGCAAAGGCCGAAATCGGAAACAGAGAGCGTTACTTCTGCGTTCGACCCAAAGCCGACGTTAGCTAGGAGGAGAATTGATCCAATCATCGCTCAGTTCTTTGGCAGAACGGGTTTCATGTGTGGCAAGCCTGCGTCGTCTATGTCGAAGTCTGGATCAAACAGGGTCTTCCCCTGCGCGCCGAGATACTCTGGTTGTGCTTTCAGCCATTCGCTTCTCTTTTGCTGTTTGGCGTAAGCGATCAGGCGATCCTCGAGGTCGCGGACAATCTCCGGATTTTGCTCGGCAACATTGATCTTCTCACCGGGGTCGGAGGTTAGATCGAAAAGCTCCGTCTTGCCTGGCAGTAGTGCGATCTTCACCAACTTCCACTTGCCTTTGATGATGGCACCACGGAACACTTCCACATTTACCAGAATCTCTTCGTGCGGCGATGGTTGGCCTTCGGCGACTGTCGCCCAGATGTTTTTGCCATCAAATGGCTTGTCGGACGGGTTCGGTTTGCCGCCAGCCAGAGCAAGCGCGGTGGGCATGATATCCACCATGTGAAGCGGCTCGGTAACAACGCGGGGCTGTAGCTTGGTGGGCCAGTAGAAAATGGTCGGTACCCTTACGCCGCCTTCGTGCAATGAACCTTTGCCGCCGCGAAGATCGCCGTTCGAGGCGGGAGTCTTCGCGCCCAGTTCCACGCCGCCGCTTTCCTCGCGCTCTTCCGGTGATCGCGCTCCGGTTGCAAACAACGCACTCGTGGCACCGCCATTGTCGCTTGAGAAGATGATAAGGGTGTTGTCGAGCATGTTCTTCTGCTTCAGCGCGGCAACGATCCGTCCGACCTGCGTGTCAAGATCGGTGATCATAGCCGCATAGGTGTGTCGATGCTCATCCCCAGCCGCGTTTTTGTAGGCATCGATGTCCGCCTTGGGGGCTTGATAAGGCGCGTGCGGCGCGAGGGATGCCACGTAGAGGAACAGCGGCTTGGCCGTATCGTGGGACTTGATAATGTTCACGGCTTCATTGCCGATCAGGGTCGTATAGTAGCCGTCTTCCTTGAAGAACTTTCCGTCTCGCTGCCAATCAATGATTCCACCCCGGTCCTTGGTAAAATAGTCCACCTCACCGACGAGGTTGCCGTAAAAGTGATCGAAGCCGCGATGCTGCGGCCAATACTTTTGGTCGGCATGCCCCAGATGCCACTTGCCAACCATCGACGTTTTGTAGCCCGCTTCCTTCAGCGCTTGCGGAAGGGTCCGTTCATCAGTTGGCAGGCCGTAGCGATGGTTCGGGAAAATTACCAGAGTTTGCAAGCCGTAGCGCATCGGGTACCGGCCGGTCATCAACGACGCGCGGGCCGGGGTGCACACTGGCATGCCGTGGAAGGACTCGAGCTGCACACCTTCTTTCGCAAGCTTATCGATGTTGGGCGTCTTTATATCGCTCCCGTGATAACCAACGTCGGCGTTACCGAGGTCATCGGCGAGAATCACGATGATATTGGGAGGTCTCTCCTGTGTGTGCCCAGAGCCAATCGCGAGAAGGCATAAAAAGGAGGTTGCAAATATGAGTTTCGCGTACATGGCTTTGCGTCCTTCGGTTTTCTAATCGATTTTTTGGAGCTTCAAGATCTGCGTCCCGAACTGATCGCTCATTGAAGTTTAACTTCTACCTTTTCGATCTTACCGTTGAAGCGGAACGGGCGACGATCAAAATAATCGAGTGATACCGGCGAGCCGAGGTCCACACCAACATCGAAGCTCTCACTGGCCGAGAAGGCAGCGGGCACGGTGCGTTTGACCGTCCCGCGGCCGACTTCGTCGCCGTCGACCCTGAGAATAACGTCGGCGGGCGCGCCCGGTTTGGCGATGGTCGTCGCGACCTCGATCGTGCGCTTCCCCGCGGGTAATTTTTCTTTGGAACGCACAATCGTGCGCTCGATGATCATCATGTTGTATTCATAGATGAGCTGGCCATTGTCCACGTAAAGCGTTACGCCGCCCGCCGCTCCTCCAAGCGCATAGAGAACGCCGGACGCATTTTCTCCAAACTCGGCCATAACTCTGACCAGATTGCTTTCACGTCCGATTCCAGGTGCCGTGAACTCCGGCATTCGCACGGTCGTCGCATCAAAGGTCCAGTGAGTATAAGGTGTGGTAATGCGATCCTCGGGATGAAGACGCAGCCATATACCGGCGCCGATAGGAAAAACCTTATTGGCCTTCGCCTCTTCCAAGAAGAGACTTTTCATCTGTGCGATGCGCTTCGGTTCTTTTGCAGCGAGATCATCAGCCTGCGAAAAGTCTCCATCAAGCTTATAGAGTTCCCAGACGTCCTTGCGAGAATCCCATGACGCCAGACCGGGGCTCACCGTCAGCCAGGGCGTTAGCGGACC
>Ga0209048_10000663_pt1 | contig 36173 bp, 34 predicted proteins | sample FrelakmetCRP12CR_FD_187146 | JGI IMG/M metagenome (GOLD analysis project Ga0209048, IMG submission 187146) | Freshwater lake sediment microbial communities from the University of Notre Dame, USA, for methane emissions studies - CRP12 CR (SPAdes)... | ecosystem: Environmental > Aquatic >...
CCAGAAGCCCACCCGACCGAATTGATGCAAATGCATCATGCTTCCGCGCCGGCACGACTGCTAAATCGGTTCTCGTGGCCTCGCCCCTGCGACGCAAATGGAAGGTCCTCGTGGCGACCGATGGTTCGCGCGGCGGGACGGCGGCGCTGCGTTTCGCCGCGAACCTCGCCTGCAAGCCCGGCACGGCCCTGACCGTCATCACCGTCGCCGCCGAAAAACATTCCGCGCACGAGAAGGAATCGCTCCAGCACGCCAAACACTCTCTCGCCTCGGCGGGCCGCACTCTCCGGCGTTCCGGAGTGGACGCCGAGTTGCGCGTCGTCGGCGCCCGGCCGCAGGAATCCATCCCCGAGGCCATAAAGCGCGAGTCCGACCGACTCAAGGCGGACCTCGTGGTGATCGGCAGCGAGGGCCGCGACACCCTGCGCGAGTGGGTGGTCGGGGGCGTGGCACTGCGCCTCATCTACCTCGCCACCCGCCCCGTCACGGTCGTCCGCCCTCCGCGCTTGCGCCGGAGGGCCTGATGGCGGCGGACGGGGACCCGCCTCCCGTCATCTGGAGCCGCGAAAGGGCGATCGCCGCGCTGCGCCGCAGTCTGAACCGGCTCTCGGACGGCGAGCGCACCACCTGCCAGGTCGCGGCCGAGCGCGGAATCTTCTGCCGCGGTTTCCGTCAGTGGAACGACCACGAGTTTCACGGGCGGTGGAAGGCCGTGCTCGGCGAGAGCACGCACCTCTCCCGCCCCCAGATCGAGCGCCTCGCCGACCTCTGGCAACTCTCGGAGCAGATCGTGCAGCGCGTGCGCGTCACCTGCGACGCCCACTCCGCAGCGCCGGGGCCCTGCCGGGGCTGGCAGGAATTCTCGAACGAGACGCTCGCCCGGTTCTGCGGAGAGCTCCTCGGCCGGGACGTTGTCGTCGAGGGCGCAGAGAGAGATGCGATCGACTCCGGCGCTTCGTTCTCCCTTCGGGCCGGGAGCAAGCCGGCCGGGGAGCCCTGAGCGCTGCGAGTTTGCTACCATCTGGCCGGCCCGCGGAATCTCCCGCGGCAAAGGAGAAGACTGGATGAGAACCAAAGGAACCCGGATCGCCGCTATGGTGACCCTCCTCGTATGGTGCGGATGGATCGGCCTCTCCGCGACCTCGACCGCGACGATGGACATTCAGAAACAGGCCAAGGCCGCCGGCGTCGACGCGAAGAACTGCCAGTTCTGCCATACCGCCGCTCTCCCCAAGAAGGACGCGGGTCAGCACGACCCGAACGACCTCGGCAAGTGGCTGATCGCCGAAAAAGAGAAGAAGGGCGCCAAGGCCGTCGACGGTGCCTGGGCAAAGGATTACCCGGGCGCCAAGAAGTAAGGCCCCTTTCCCGGCCTGAGCCTTTTTGCTAAAGCCACGCTCCGCCGTCCCGGCGGAACGTGGCTTTCGCCTTTTCGGGCCGCATACGAGTTTCTCCCACCCTGATGCGTTTGCGTCATTCCCCCTGCCGTTGCGCCTCCTATCCTCGAACCGTAACGCGGCGCAATTGACCGCGACAAGAAGGAGGAGCTTGGATGAGAACCAGAGGGACTCGCATCGGCGCCATGGTGACTCTTCTCGTGTGGTGCGGTTGGATCGGCCTCTCCGCGACTTCGACGGCGACGATGGACATTCAGAAGCAGGCCAAGGCTGCCGGTGTCGAGGTCAAGAACTGCCAGCACTGCCACACGGTCGCGATGCCGAAGAAGGGCGAAGGCCAGAACGAGCTGAACGATCTCGGCAAATGGCTCGTGGCTCAGAAGGACAAGAAGGGCGCCAAGGTCGTGGACGGCGCCTGGGTCAAGGACTATCCCGGAAAATGAACCCCGGCAAACCTGAGGAGGTCGTCGTGAGCAACAGCGGTTCGCGTCTCGGACTGGCGGCGGTGCTGCTGGCAGGCATCGGCGGGATGCTCGTCGTCTCGCCGTCGTCGGCCACGATGAACATGCAGAAAAAGGCTAAAGAGCTCGGCTTTCCCTCCGAGAACTGCCTCTACTGCCACGGCGAGAAGATGCCGAAGAAGGACGCGGTGACGTACAACGATCGCGGCAAGTGGCTCGTCGACCAGAAGAACGCCCGCAAGGCCAAGGACGTGGACGTCGCCTGGCTCAAGGACTACCCGGCCGACAAGAAGTAGAAGCACCGGGGGTCTTCCGCGCGGCGCGAAGACCCCCTTCCCGACATTCCCGTCCAACGGAGACTCTTTGTGGGATCCTTCCGCGCTCCGGCCCTCGGCCTGCTCCTGACCGCTGCCGCGGCGCTTTCGGCCGCGCGGCCAGTCAAGCCCCCGACCATCGCGGACTGCCAGACCTGCCACGGCGACTCGAGCGCGGCGCGCGGCAACGGCCGCTCGGTCTACGTTTCGGATAAGACGTTTGCGGCATCCGTGCACGGCGCGGCCGGGCTCGCCTGCATCGACTGCCACGCGGACCTCGAAAAGACTGCCGACTTCCCTCACCGGGAGCGCCTGAAGCCGGTCGATTGCGCTTCCTGTCACGACACCGCCGGCGCCGCGCATCCGTTTCACGGCGGGATCGCCCGGGCGGCTGCCGGAGAAGGCAAAGCGGAGGTCGCCTGCGTCGCGTGCCATGGAACGCACGACATGGTCCCCGTCAAGGACCCCGGTTTCCGCTTCTCCCCCTCCCGTGAGATCCAGTCCTGCGGGAGCTGCCACGCCGAGGTCAAGGCGCGCTTCCTCGCCTCCGAGCATGGCCGGGCCTCCGCCGCCTCCGCGGCCTCCGCTGTCCGGGCGCCGAGCTGCCTGTCCTGCCACCGCGAGGGCGTCACGTCCAGCTCCGTGGCCGACCCCGCAACGCTCAAGAAAACGCAGGAGCGTCTCTGCCTCTCCTGCCACGTCCGAGACAAATCGGTCCGAGACAGCGCCGCGTCGAAGCCGACCTTCATCGCGTCGTACCAGCAGAGCGTCCACGGCGCGGCGCTGGCCCGCGGCGATGCCCGGGCGCCGAACTGCGTCGACTGCCACGGAGCGCACGACGAGCGCTACGGTTTCGACGCTTCCTCGTTCGTCAACAAGATGCGGGTCCAGCAGGTCTGCGCTCGATGTCATGAGGCCGAGAGCCGCCAGTACGACACCAGTGTCCACGGGCAGGCCATCCACAAGGGCAACAAGGACGCCCCGGCCTGCACCGACTGCCACGGTGAGCACCGCATCCTCTCCCCGAAAGATCCTCTCTCGCCGGTCTCGGCCGGCAACGTCTCGGCCCGCGTCTGCACGCCCTGCCACGCTTCGGTAAAAGTCACGGAAAAGTGGAACCTTCCGAGGGACCGGTCCCAGACGTTTGCCGACAGCTATCACGGCCTGGCTGCCCGGGGCGGCGCCGTTGAAGTTGCCAACTGCGCGAGCTGCCATGGCACGCACGACATCCTGCCGTCCTCGAACCCGGCGTCCCGGGTCAGCCGCGCCAACATGGCGCGCACCTGCGGCGCGTCGGGATGCCACCCCGGGGCCAACGCCCGTTTCGCCACGGGCAAGGTGCACGTCTCGTCGAGCGTGCAGGAGCAGCCGCTCCTCTACTGGATCAGCACTCTTTATCTGGCCTTCATCGTCGTGGTCGTGGGAGGCATGCTCCTCCACAACCTCCTCGATTTTCTCCGGAAGTCGAAGCACCACATGGCGGTCCGCCGCGGGGAGATCGTCGAGCCGCCGGCCAGCCGCCGCTCCTACCTCCGGATGACCTTCGGCGAGCGCCTCCAGCACGGCATCCTCATGGTCAGTTTCATCCTGCTCGTCGTGACGGGATTCATGCTCCGCTATCCCGACGCCTGGTGGGTCTTCCTGTTGCGGCGGCTGAGCTCCCGGGCCTTCGAGCTGCGCAGTCTCCTGCACCGCATCTCGGCGGTGCTCATGGTGGCGGCGAGCCTCTACCACATTGCCTACGTGGCCTCCACCGTCCGGGGACGCCGCTTCGTGCGCGACATGTGGTTGCGCGTCCAGGACCTGCGCGACCCGATCGCGGTCCTCAAATACAACACGGGCCTGTCCCCCGACAAGCCGAAGTTCGACCGGTTCAGCTACATCGAGAAGGCCGAGTACTGGGCCCTCGTGTGGGGAACGGTCGTCATGGCGGTCACCGGGACCGTCATGTGGTTCGACAACACGTTCATCGGCCTTCTGACGAAGCTCGGTTACGACGTCAGCCGGACCATCCACTTCTATGAGGCGTGGCTCGCCTCCCTCGCGATCCTGGTCTGGCATTTCTATTTCGTGATCTTCAACCCCGACGTCTACCCGATGAACATGGCCTGGTGGAATGGCACGCTGACCGAACGCGAGATGGAGGACGAGCACCCGCTCGAGCTCGAGCGGCTCCGGGAAGGTGCCGCAGAGCCGCCCGGCGGGGACGGCGGACCAGGGCCGGGCCGGACGTGATGCGGTTCGGCCGAGCGTTCCGCGCGGCCCTGGCCGGTATTGCCCTGGCGGCCGGCCTCTGTGCGCAGGAGCCCGCCGCCGCCCCGAGCAACGACGACTGCGCCTCCTGCCACGACCCGCGGCCCCGATCCGGAAAGCGCAAGCCGGGCGAGGCCCCGAACTTCAACGCCGCCGCGCTGAAAGCCTCGCCCCACGCCGGGCTCGACTGCACCTCCTGCCACGCGGACGTGAAGGAAGTGCCCCACCCGGAGAAGCTCGCCCCGGTGGACTGCGGCGGCTGCCACGGGGAGGAGCAAAAACAGTACTCGGCCAGCGTGCACGGCAGGAAGGCCGCCGGAGGCGACTCCGCGCCTCCGGGATGCAAGGCCTGCCACGGGACACACGACATCCTTCGCCCGTCGAGCCCCGGCTCCCCGACGTCCACGATGGAGGTCCCGCGCCTCTGCGGCCGCTGCCACCGCGAGGGCACGTCCGTCAGCCTGACGCGGCAGATTCCCCAGACCAACATCCTCGCCAACTACATGGACAGCATCCACGGCGAGGGCCTCTTCAAGCGCGGCCTGACCGTGACCGCCGTCTGCACGAGCTGCCACACGGCGCACTTCGTCCTGCCCCACACGGATCCGCGCTCCTCCATCGCCAAGGAGAACATCTCGAAGACCTGCACGAAGTGCCATGCGCAGATCGAGACCGTCCACCGCAAGGTCATCCGCGGCGAGCTCTGGGAGAAGCAGCCGCACCTGATCCCGGCGTGCGTGGACTGCCACTCGCCCCACAAGGTGCGCAGAGTCTTCTACAGCCAGGGCATGGCCGACCAGGACTGCCTGCGCTGCCACGGAGACGCGAACCTCAAGGCCACCCGGGGGTCTGAGACGGTCTCGCTCTTCGCGAACAAGGACGAACTGTCCCACTCGCGCCACGCCAGGATCGCCTGCGTCCAGTGTCACACGGGCGGGGACCCTGCCGACGCCACACGGGCGTGCCGCACCATGGCCGCCAGGGTCGACTGCTCGATCTGCCACGCCGAGACCGTGGAGCAGTACCGGGAAAGCCGGCACGGCCAGCTGCTCGCCCAGGGCAGCCCGGACGCCCCCGAGTGCCACGACTGCCACAGCCCTCACGGAACGCTCAGCAGGAACGACTCGAACTCACCGACGTTCTCGCGCAACGTGCCGGCCCTCTGCGCCCGCTGCCACCGCATCGGACAGAAGGCCGCCGTACGCTACAAGGGCACTCAGAAAAACATCGTCGAAAACTACCTCGAAAGCATCCACGGCCGGGGGTTGATGGAGTCGGGCCTCACGGTCACCGCAAATTGCGCGGACTGCCACACGGCCCACCACGAGCTCGCTTCGAGCGACCCGAGGTCCTCCGTGAACCCGGCCAACATCGCCCGCACCTGCTCGAAATGCCACCGCGGCATCTACGAGCTCTTTACTCAGAGCGTGCATTCGCCGTCCGTGACTCACACCGCCAAGAAGCTGCCGGTCTGCAGCGACTGCCACTCGGCCCACAGTATCCAGCGGACGGACCTCTCCAATTTCCGCCTCCACATCATGGACCAGTGCGGCCGATGCCACGAGAAGATCGCCGAGACGTACTTCGACACGTTCCACGGCAAGGTCTCGAAGCTCGGGTACCTGACGACGGCCAAGTGCTACGACTGCCACGGGTCGCACGACATCCTGCCGGTGACCGACCAGCGCTCCCGCTTGAGCCGCGCCAACATCGTCAAGACCTGCGGCAAGTGCCACGCCGGCTCACACCGGCAGTTCGCCGGCTACCTCACCCACGCCACCCACCACGATCCCAAGCGCTACCCGTTCCTCTTCTACACGTTCTGGGGCATGACGACGCTGCTCGTGGGAACGCTCGCGGTGGCAGGCACGCACACGGCGCTGTGGCTGCGGCGCTCCCTGAAGGAAAGGCGGCCGAGCCCCCCCGAAAATCCGGCGGCCGCGCAGGTCTACGTCCGCCGCTTCACGACCTATCAGCGCAATCTCCATCTGACCGTGATCGCGAGCTTCCTCGGGCTGGCGCTGACCGGAATGCTGCTGAAGTTCTCGTACGCCCCCTGGGCCAAGGTGCTCGCGAGGCTGCTCGGCGGCTTCCAGGCGGCCGGCGTCATCCACCGCCTGTGCGCCCTCGCGACCTTCGCTTACTTCGCCTTCCATGTTCGCGACCTCGTCCGGAAGAAGAAGGAGAGCGGGCAGACCTGGCTCGAGTTCATCCTCGGCCCGGAGAGCATGATGTTCAACCGCCAGGACTGGCGCGAGCTCGTCGGGTCCGTCAAGTGGTTCCTGAGGAAGGGGCCGCGCCCCGAGTACGGCCGCTGGACGTACTGGGAAAAGTTCGACTACTTCGCCGTGTTCTGGGGGGTCGCCGTCATCGGCATGACCGGCCTGATCCTCTGGTTCCCGACGGTGTTCACCCGCATCATGCCGGGGTGGATGGTCAACGTCTCGACGACGATCCACAGCGACGAGGCGCTGCTGGCGGTGTGCTTCATCTTCAGCATCCACTTCTTCAACACCCACTTCCGGCCGGAGAAGTTCCCGATCGACACCGTGATCTTCACGGAGGGCGTGCCCCTCGAGGAGCTGAAGCAGGACCGCCCGCGCGAGTTCCGTCAACTCGTGGAAAGCGGCGAGCTCGCGGGCCTCCTGATGCCGGCCCCCCTCCCGTCGACCAGCCGGAACTGGAAACGGCTCGGCTTCACGGCGCTCGCCATCGGCCTCTTCCTCATCGTCCTGATGCTTTACGCCACGCTCTTCGTGTACCGGTAGAATCCCCCCGCAGCCGAAGGAGGAGACCCCGCATGAGTCGATTCTCGGAAAGCCCGCGCGTGCGCCTGGCCATGTATCTCGGCCAGAACGCGACGACGATCACGGGCGCCATCCTGACCACGAGCGCCGCCATCACGCTGATGGCGTTCTGGGTTTACCTGATCGCCCGCGGTGGGGCCGTGCATACCTATTACAGCATCCTGTTCTTCCTGATCCTGCCCGCCGTCTTCGTCCTCGGGCTCGTACTGATGCCCCTCGGCGCGATCCTCCGGCGCCGCACGCTCAAGGCCAGAGGCGAGCTGCCGACCGAATATCCGAAGATCGATTTCCGCAGCCCCCGGCTGCGCCGGGCCATCATCCTCTTCCTCATCCTCTCGCTCGCGAACTTTGCGATCATGGGCACCGCTTCCTACCAGGCCGTCGACTACATGGACTCGACCCAGTTCTGCGGCCAGACCTGCCACACCCCGATGCAACCCGAGTTCACGGCGTACTCGAACTCGCCCCACTCCCGCGTGGCTTGCGTCGAGTGCCACATCGGGCCCGGGGCGCCCTGGTTCGTCAAGGCGAAGATCTCCGGACTGCGCCAGCTCTACGCGGTCGCCTTCAAGACCTACAGCCGTCCCATTCCCTCTCCCGTGCGGGACCTGCGCCCGGCCCGCGACACGTGCGAGCACTGCCACTGGCCCCAGAAGTTCACGGGCGACAAGTTCCTCGTGCGCACCAAGTACACCGACGACGAAAAGAACACGCCGGCGACGAGCGTCCTCCTGTTGAAAATCGGCGGACGGACGTCCCAGGGTCTCGTCGGCATCCACGGCCGCCACCTCGCGACCGACGAGCGTATCGAGTACGTCTCGACCGACGGGCGCCGCCAGGTCATCCCCGTCGTCACCTACATCGACGACGCCGGCAAGAAGGTCGAGTACGTCTCGACCGATTCGAAGGCGACGGCCGCCGAGCTCGCCGCCGCGGAACACCGCAAGATGGACTGCATGGACTGCCACAACCGGCCCACCCATGCCTTCCAGATGCCGGAGCGGGCGGTCGACGAGGCCATCACGGCTGCCCGGATCAGCGGGAAGCTCCCCTTCATCAAGCGCGAGGCCGTCGCGGCCCTCAAGAAGGACTACGCCGACCGGGACGTCGCCGCCCAGCAGATCCCCCGCGCCCTCACCGAGTTCTACAAGACGAAATACCCGGCCGTGTACCAGACAGACCGCGCCGCCATCGAGACCGCGGCCGAGCAGGTCAAGGCGATCTACCTGCGCAACATCTTCCCCGAGATGAGGATCACCTGGGGGTCCCACCCGAACAACATCGGCCACGAGGACTTCCTCGGCTGCTTCCGCTGCCACGACGGGAAGCACAAGAGCTCGGACGGCCGCGTGATCACCGACGACTGCGGGGCCTGCCACCAGGTGCTGGCCATGGAGGAAGAGAATCCCAAGGTTCTCGCCGACCTCGGCCTGAAGTGACCTTTGCGCCGGGGTGACCCGGCGCCCTCCGGCCGATTGCGGCACGAGGCGGCGCGGCCCGCCGCCTCCGCGCCCCTTTTTTCAAATTGATGCACCTGCATCATGGAGGCCCCTCCGCCCCGACCTATGTTGGTCGAAAGTCGGAGGACCGTTGATCCGAGGATCTGTGGTTTCGCAGCGAGCTCCCACGCCGCGCCAGACGCCCTCGCCAAGCCCCTCCGCGCACCTGGGCCCCCGTCCCCCCGGGCGGGGGCCTGCTTTGAACCCCGGCTGCCCGGCCGGAAGGAGGCACCGCTCATGACGGCTCCCAGCAACTGGTTTCTCGAGGAGCTCGAACGCAGAGGAGTGTCGCGCCGCGAGTTCATGGGCTTCTGCGGCGTGATGGCCTCGGCCCTCGCTCTGCCCAAGAGCGTCGGCGCCAGCATCGCGGCGGCGATCCAGAAGACCGAGAAACCCGTTCTCGTGTGGCTCGAGTTCCAGGATTGCTGCGGCAACACCGAGTCGTTCCTGCGCGCGAGCCGTCCGACGGTCGCCGAAATCGTGCTCGACACCCTTTCGGTGGACTACCACGAGACCATCATGGCGGCCGCGGGCGCCCAGGCCCGCGCGAACCTCGAGAAGGCCGTCAAGGACCACAAGGGCAAGTACATCGCCGTCGTCGAGGGCTCGATCCCGACCGGCGAGGGCGGCGCCTACTGCACGATCGGAGGCCGCTCCGCCATCTCGATCGCGCGCGACGTCTGCGGCGACGCCATGGCGACGATCGCCATGGGAACCTGCGCGACCTTCGGCGGCCTGCCCGCCGCCGCTCCGAACCCGACGGGAGCGCTCGGCGTCGCGGATGCGGTCCCCGGCGTCCGCAACCTGATCAACCTCTCCGCCTGCCCCGCCAACGTCGAGAACCTGACGGCGCTCGTCGTCTACTACCTCACGTTCAAGAACCTGCCGCCGACCGATGCCTATCGACGGCCCCTCTTCGCCTATGGCAAGGCCATCCACGACAACTGCGAGCGGCGCGCGCACTACGACGCCGGCCAGTACGTGGAGGCCTGGGGCGACGACGGCCACCGCACCGGCTACTGCCTCTACAAGATGGGCTGCAAGGGACCGGTCACCTTCCAGAACTGTCCCAACGTCCGCTGGAACGAGGGGACGAACTGGCCGATCGGCTGCGGCCACCCGTGCATCGGCTGCGCGGAGCCCGACTTCTGGGACAAGATGACGCCCTTCTACCGGCACCTCTCCGGCATCCCCGGCTTCGGCGTGCAGTCCAACATCGACAAGATCGGTGCCTGGGCGACGGTCGGCGTCGGCGCGGCGTTTGCGGCCCACGGTGTCGTGTCGCTGGCCAAACGCTGGAAGGCCGGCCAGCCGCCCCGCCATCTCCCCGATGCGCCCGACAAGAAGCCCGGAGAGGGTGAGAAAGGAGGCCGGTCATGACCCTGGTCGTCGTTGACCCCGTCACCCGCATCGAAGGGCACCTGCGCATCGAGACCGAGGTGGACGGCGGAAAGGTCCAGGACGCCTGGTCCTCCGCCACGATGTTCCGCGGCGTCGAGCTGATCCTCAAGGGCCGCGACCCGCGCGACGCCTGGGCCTTCACGCAGCGCATCTGCGGCGTCTGCACGACCGTCCACGCCATCGCCTCCATCCGCGCCGTCGAGAACGCCATCGGCGCCACGCCGCCGCCCAACGCGCGCCTGCTTCGCAACCTGATCATCTCGGCCCAGTGCGTGCAGGACCACGTCGTCCACTTCTACCACCTGCACGCCCTCGACTGGGTGGACATCGTCTCGGCCCTCTCGGCCGATCCCGCGAAGACCTCGGCCCTGGCGCAATCGATCTCCGACTGGCCGCTCTCGAGCACGACCTACTTCGCGGGCATCCAGCAGCGCGTCAAGGCCTTCGTCGAGCGCGGTCAGCTCGGGCCATTTGCCAACGCCTACTGGGGACACCCCGCCTACCGGCTTCCCGCCGAGGCCAACCTCATGGCCGTGGCGCACTACCTCGAGGCGCTCGACTGGCAGCGCGAGTTCATCAAGATTCACGCGATCCTCGGCGGCAAGAACCCCCATCTGCAGAGCTTCCTCGTCGGCGGCATGGCCACCCCGATCGATCCGGACCGCCAGGCGTCGTTGAACGCGGGCTCCATCGCCCAGATGCAGGAGCTCATCAAGAAGGGCCGCGACTTCGTGACCAAGGTCTACATCCCGGACCTGCTCGCCATCGCCTCTTTCTACAAGGACTGGGCGGGTTACGGCGCGGGCGTCGGAAACTACCTCGTCTACGGCGAATACCCCGAGGCGGACGGGCCGAACCCGGCCCTCTTCCTGCCTCCCGGCGTCATCCACAAGCGGGACCTTTCGAAGGTCGAGCCCTTCGACCCCTCCAAGATCACGGAACAGGTCAAGCACTCCTGGTACGAGTACGAGGGCGGCGACGACAAGGGCCTGCACCCCTTCCAGGGCGAGACGAAGCCGAAGTACACGGGCCCGAAGCCCCCGTACGAGCGGCTCGAGACCGGGGCCAAGTACAGCTGGCTGAAGTCGCCGCGCTACGACGGCGAGCCGATGGAGGTCGGCCCGCTTGCCCGGATGCTCGTCGCGTACGCCTCCGGCCAGCCGCGCGTCAAGGAGCTCGTGGGCGTCGTGCTCGGCAAGCTCGGCGTCGGCCCCGAGGCCCTTTTCTCGACGCTCGGCCGCGTCGCGGCCCGCGGGATCGAGACCCAGGTCCTCGTGGAGAAGATGGACGACTGGTTGAATGGCCTGGCCGCAAACATGGCGAAGCGGGAGCTCCGGATCGCCGATAACTCGAAGTGGGAGCCGAGCACGTGGCCCCGCGAATGCTCGGGCGCCGGGTTCCACGAGGCGCCGCGCGGAGCGCTCGGCCACTGGGTCCACATTCGCGACGGCCAGATCGCCAACTACCAGTGCGTGGTCCCGAGCACGTGGAACGCAGGGCCGCGCGACGCCTCGGGCAAGCGGGGCCCGTACGAGGAGGCCCTCCTCGGCACGCCGATCCACGATCCCACGCAGCCGCTCGAGATCCTGCGCACGGTCCATTCGTTCGATCCATGCATCGCCTGCGGCGTCCACGTCGTGGACGCGCAGAAGCGCGAGCTCGCGCAGGTGAGGGTGCTATGAGCAGCACCGCCCGGCCGCTCGTCGACCCCTCGACCGTCCCGCCGCCGGCCGACACGGATCTCGTTCGCGTCTACGTGTGGGAGTGGCCCGTCCGCCTCGCCCACTGGCTGATCGTCATCTCGATCTTCTTTCTCTCCTGGACCGGCATCTATTTGGGCCGCCCGTTCCTGATCTCCGCCGGAGAGGCCCGCAACCAGTTCCTCATGGGAACGGCAAAGGCCATTCACTTCTACTCGGCGATCGTCTTCACGATGGCGGTGCTCGTCCGCATCATCTGGATGTTCACGGGCAACCGCTTCTCCCACTGGGACAAGTTCATTCCCGTCGGCCGCCGGCGGCGCGACGCCTTCGGGCCGGTGCTCAAGTACTACCTCTTCGGTCTGCGCAAGCCGCCCGGCTTCGTCGGGCACAACCCGCTGGCCGGGCTCGTTTACACCGTCGTCTTTCTCATGTACCTCACGATGGTCGGCACGGGCCTCGCCCTCTATACCGTCAACGCCCACGTGCACTCCCCCCTCAATGTGTTCGCGTTCCTGGTGCCCATATACGGAGGCCCCCAGGGGGCGCGCTGGATTCACCACGTCGGCATGTGGCTCATCTGGGGCTTCGCCGTGCACCACGTCTACAGCGCGATCCTCATGTCGCAGGTCGAGGGCAATGCCACGATCGAGTCGATCTTCTCCGGCTACAAGTTCGTCCACCGCGACGACGTCATCTACTCCGGCTACCGGTTCCTCTCGAAGAAGGAGGACCATGACTAGGCCCACACCGCTGCTCGTCCTCGGCCTCGGCAACCTGCTCTGCGGCGACGACGGGCTCGGCGCGGCCGCCGTCGCCCGGCTCGACCGGGACTGGGAGGCGCCGCCGGGCACGCTCGTGCTCGACGGCGGCACCCTCGGGCTCACGCTCCTGCCCCTCGTCGAAGACGCCGCGGACGTGATCCTCGTGGACGCGATCCAGGACGACGCACCCACGGGGGCGCTGGTCCGCCTGGCCGGGGACGAGGTCGCTCCCGCCGTCCTTCACCGGCTGTCTCCTCACCAGGTGGGCGTCGCGGATCTTCTGGACGGCGCCCGGCTCCACGATCGCTATCCCGAGCGCCTGGTCCTGCTCGGGCTCGTCCCCCTGACGCTCGGCCTCGGTGTCGAGCGATCGGCCGGCGTCGAAAGGGCGTTGCCCGCGCTCGTGGAAGCGGTCGTGGCCGAGGCCGGGAGAATGGGGCACGCCTTCGTGCCGAGATCGGACAATGAAAAGGCCCTGCGTCCTCTTGGCGATGTCGCTCGCGTCTTCGGCCTGTAGCGGACCGGACGGCAAGCTGCCGGACGCGTACCGGCGGCTCGCCGTTCCGACCGAACGGCTGGAGTCGCCCGCGGCCCGCGAGCGCGGCCGCTCCCTCTTTCTGGAGCACTGCGCCCTCTGCCACGGGGACCGCGCCGACGGCCACGGCGTCCGTCAGCAGGCCCTGTCGAGCCCGCCCCGCGATTTCACGGACGAGGCCTGGCGCGCGCGAACGTCCCCGCGCCGGGTCTTCTACGTCATCCGCGAGGGGTCGCCCGGCACGGCAATGCCCGCCTGGAAGGCCCTCGATGACGGCCAGACCTGGGACCTCGCGGCATACCTGCTCGCCGTCTCCCGAAAGTCATGACGCGACAGGGCAGGCGGATCGAAATCGCGGGCACGGTCCAGGGCGTCGGGTTCCGTCCCTGGGTCTACCGGCTCGCCCGCGAGCAAGGCATCGCGGGCCGCGTGTCGAACGGATCCCGGGGCGTGACGATCGAGGCCTTCGGCGGCGGCGAGGCGCTCGACGTTTTCCTCTCTCGTCTTCAATCGAGCCCTCCCCCGGCCGCGCGCATCCGGGAGCTCTCCTGGCGCCCGATCCCGACCGAGCCCGCGGATCGCTTCGAGATTGTCGCGAGCCAGGACGAGGGCGCCCGCCGACTGTCCATCCCGCCCGACCTCGCGACGTGCGCGGACTGCCTCGCCGAAATCTTCGACCCTTCGGACCGCCGCTTCCGCTACCCGTTCACCAACTGCACCAACTGCGGGCCGCGCTTCACGATCGCCCTCGGTGTTCCCTACGACCGGCCGTCGACGACGATGGCGCCCTTCCCGATGTGCCCGCAGTGCCGCCAGGAATACGACTCTCCCCTCGACCGGCGCTTCCACGCGCAGCCCAACGCCTGCCCGGCCTGCGGACCGCGACTGACGGCCGTCGGCCCGGACGGCGACGCTCTCGCAAACGAGGACGCGATCGCCGTCGCCGCCCGCGCCCTCGCCGAGGGCCGCATCGTCGCCTTGAAGGGCATCGGCGGCTTCCACCTCGCCTGCGACGCGATGCTGCCCGCCGCGGTCAGCCGGCTGCGCGCCCGCAAGCGGAGGGAGGAGAAGCCCTTTGCCGTCATGGTGCGCGACGTCGCGGCCGCCGCGCGCCTGGCCATCCTCGGCGAATGCGAGAGAGATCTCCTCGAATCCGTCGAGCGGCCGATCGTGCTCGTGAAGAGCCGCCCGGGCACGGCGCTGGCGGCCGAAGTCGCCCCGGGCAACCCGCTCGTCGGCCTCCTTCTCGCCTACTCGCCGCTCCATCATCTGCTTCTGGCCGACGCCGGCCGGCCGCTCGTCATGACCTCGGGCAACCTGTCGGACGAGCCGATCGTGTGCGACGACGCGGAGGCGCTCGAGCGGCTCGGGGGCGTCGCCGATCTCTTCCTCCTGCACGGCCGCGCCATCGCGTCACGGTCCGACGACTCGGTCGCCCGCGTCGTGGCGGGGCGGCCCGTCGTCCTGCGCCGCTCGCGCGGATACGTTCCGCGCGGCATTCCCGTGCGCCGCCCCTTCGAGCGGCCGGTCCTCGCCTGCGGAGGACACCTGAAGAACACGTTTTGCCTCGGCGTGGGCGACATGGCCTTCCCCGGCCCGCACATCGGCGACCTCGAGGGCCTCGAGGCCGTTCGCGCCTTCGAGGAGTCCGTCGACCGCGCGGAGCGCTTCCTCGGCGTCCGCCCCGAGATCGTGGCCCACGACCTTCATCCGCTCTACGCCTCGACGCGTTACGCCCTCGACCGGCCGGCGGCCGCGCGCGTCGCGGTCCAGCACCACCACGCGCACGTCGTCAGCGCCATGGCCGAGCACGGCCTCGATGGGCCCGTGCTCGGCGTGGCCTACGACGGGACGGGCTACGGATCGGACGGCGCGGCCTGGGGCGGGGAGATCCTCGTTGCGACCGAGGGCCGCTTCGACCGGGCGGCGACGCTACGGCCGATCGCCCTGCCGGGCGGCGACCAGGCAATCCGCGAAGTGTGGCGGGCCGCGGTCGCCCTGCTCGAGGACGCCTTTCCGGGCGATCCCCCGATCGACGCCTTCCCCCTCTTCTCCGGAATCCCGGCGCGCCGGATCGATCTCGTGCGCCAGATGGCGGTCCGCGGCATCCAGGCCCCGCCCGCGCACGGCCTCGGGCGCTACTTCGACGCGATGGGGTCGCTCTTTCTCGCGCGCCCGGTCGCGCGCTACGAAGGCCAGGTCGCCCTCGAATGGAACCTCGCGGCCGACCCGGCCGAGAGGAGAGCCTATCCGTTCGAGATCGAGACGGCCGGCGACGGCCCGCGGGTGATCGACCTGCGGCCGCTCGTCCGCGCCGCGGTCGCCGACTTTCTCACGGGCACGCCGCCCGGCGAAATTTCCGCGAAGTTTCACAACGCGTTGATCCGCGCCACCGACACCGTGCTTCGGGCCGTCGCCGGGGACGTCGGCCGGCTCCCGGTCGTGCTGACGGGTGGCTGCTTCCAAAATCCCCTTCTCGCCGAGGGCCTCCAGCGCTCTCTCTCCACGGACTTCTCCGTTCACCTGCACGGCGACGTGCCGCCGGGAGACGGAGGCCTCGCCGTCGGCCAGGCCGTCGTGGCCGCAGCCGTCGCCCGCGGGCAGCAAGGAGGACTCTGATGTGCCTCGGTGTTCCAGGACGCGTCGTCGAGGTCGAGGGCCTCAACGCCACCGTGGATTTCTGGGGCGTGCGCCGGCAGGTCCGGCTCGACATCGTGGACCAGGCGGTCGCCCCGGGCGACTACATCCTGAACCATGTTGGCTTCGCGATCCGCAGGATCCCGGCCGAAGAGATCGGCGAGACGCTCGCTCTCTACGAGACGCTGCTCGACCAGGCGCGGCGCGACGACCTCATGGCCGCCGACGTGCGCAACGAGATTGAAGCGACCGGGCGCGGGAACGACGATGCCGCTTCCTAGAATCGACGCCGCGGCCAGAGAGATCAAGTTCCGCAACCCGGAGCTCGCGCGGCGCCTCTCGTCACGGATCGCCGAACTGACCGCCGAAATCGGGCGGTCCCCCGTCTCGGTGATGCACGTCTGCGGAAGCCATGAGCAGGCCATCGCCCGGTGGGGGCTGCGGGCCACCTTCCCCAGGGACCTGAACGTCATCATGGGGCCGGGCTGCCCGGTCTGCATCACCGACATGCCCGAGGTGGACGAGGGCGTCGCCCTCGCGCGGCAGGGCGTCGTCATCGCCACCTACGGGGACATGGTCAAGGTCCCGGGAACGGTGATGTCGCTGGCCGGAGCACAGGCCGAGGGCGCGGACATCCGGGTCGTCTACAGCGCCGGCCAGGCCGTCGAGCTGGCGCGCGCGGAGTCGAAGGAGGTCGTGTTTTTCGCCACCGGTTTCGAGACGACGGCCGTCGCGACCGCCGCGGTCCTCCGCGGCCCGGTGCCGCCCAACTTCTCCGTCCTCTCGGCACACAAGTACATCCCGCCCGTGATGGAGATCGTGGCCGAGATGCCCGAGACGCGGGTCGAAGGATTCCTCGCGGCGGGCCACGCGGCCACGATCACCGGCTGGGGCATCTTCGAGCCGTTCGTCCAACGGCACCGGATCCCCGTCGTCGTCGCGGGCTTCGAGCCGCTCGACATCCTCTCGGGCCTCGCGCGCCTGATCGAGCTCGTCCGCGACGGCACCCCGCGAGTCGTCAACATGTTCCCCCGCTGCGTGACCCGCGAAGGCAACCGGCGCGCCCAGGAAGAGCTCTGGAGCGTTTTCCGCCCGGTCGGCGGCCGGTGGCGCGGAATCGCCCACGTCCCCAACGGCAACCTGCGCCTGACCGACGCCTGGGCGCACCTCGACGCCCGCCGCCGTTTCACGATCGACCTCGCCGGCCTCTGGGACTACGCGCCCGCGACGCTGGCGGCCGACTGCATCTGCGGAAACATAATGTCGGGGATCGCCTCGCCCACCGACTGCACGCTCTTCGGCAAGGAGTGCGTGCCCGACACGCCCGTCGGCGCCTGCATGGTCTCGAGCGAAGGCACCTGCAAGATCTGGCACCAGTACGGCGGCATTCCCAACCTCGGAGACATGGCATGAAGACCCTCGGCCTGGCCCTCGACCACGTCACCCTCAAACAGGGGGCCGGAGGCCGCGCCATGCGCGCCCTCATCGAGGACGTCTTCTTGAAGGACCTCCCGGCGCCGCCCGCTCGCGGGATCGGCGCAGCGGCGATGGACGACGGCGCGGCGCTCTGGCTCGGAGATCGCTATCTTGTCGTCACGACCGACTCGCACGTCGTCCATCCCGTTTTCTTTCCCGGCGGAGACATCGGACGCCTCTCGATCTGCGGCACGGTCAACGACCTCGCCATGATGGGGGCGACCGAAGTCCTCGCCCTGACCTGCGCCGTCGTGCTCGAGGAGGGCTACCCGCGCGCGGAGCTCGAGCGCATCCAGTCCTCGATCCGGAAGGCCTGCCGGGAGGCGGGCGCCGCGATCGTCACCGGCGACACGAAGGTCATGGGCCGCGGCGAGATCGACGGCATCGTCCTGAACACGACGGGGATCGGCCTGACCGAGCGCGTCGTCACGGACTGCGGGCTCGCCCCCGGCGACCGCATCGTCGTGACCGGCGCCATCGGTGATCACGGTCTCGCCATCATGGCCGCCCGGCACGCGCTCGCGCTCGAGGGCGAGCTCGCCTCCGACGTCGCTCCATTGAACGGTCTCGTCCGCGCGGCGCTCGACGCCGCCGGCGGCGCGATCACCGCGATGAAGGACCCGACGCGCGGGGGCCTCTCCTCGGCCCTCCACGAGATGGCCGAGAAGAGCCGCGTCGGGATCGTGCTCGAAGAGCGGGCGATCCCCGTGCACGACGCCGTTCGCGCGGCCGGAGACCTTCTCGGCATCGACCCCCTCCACGTCGCCAACGAGGGCAAGGCCGTGATGGGCGTGCGCCCCGAGGCGGTGGACCGCGTGCTCGAGGCTCTCCGCGCCCACCCTCTGGGCCGGGAAGCCCGCGCCGTCGGGGTCTGCGTCGCCGAGCGGCCGGGCTCGATCGTGCTCGACACCGGCTTCGGGCGCCGCCTGCTGGCCGAGCCCGAGGGCGAGCCCCTCCCGCGCATATGTTGACACCACGCCCCCGCGTCGCCGTCCTCTTCTCCCGGCGCTGCCCGGGGCTCGAGAACCTGCTCGCCGGCCACCGCCGGCGCGAGTTCGACCTCGTGTGCGCCCTGACGACGTCGAGCGAATCGCTCCCGGCCGTTCCCGACCTCGCGGCCCTGCGCATCCCCCTGGCCGTCCACCCGATTCGCCCTTACCTCGGCGCGCTCGGCGATCTCGAGACGCGCCGGGAATACGACCGGCGCACCGTGGACCTTCTCTCCCCGCATCGGCCCGACGTCGTGCTTCTTTCGAGCTACCTCTATATCCTCACCGCTCCCATGCTCGACGCCTTCCCCGGCCACATCGTCAACGTCCATGGCAGCGACCTCGACCGGACCGGACCCGGCGGGAGACCCCTCTATCCGGGCCTTTTCGCCGTTCGCGACGCGATTCGCGCCGGAGAGCCCGAGACGCGCGCCACGGCGCACCGCGTCACCGAGCAGCTCGACGAGGGCCCGGTCCTCCTGCGCTCCCGCCCCTTCCCCGTCGCCCCGCTCGTGGCCGATCTGCGGCGCGCCGGCAATCTCCACGCGGTCAACGCCTACGCTTTCGCCCACCAGGAATGGATGCTCGCGACCGCCTGGGGCCCGCTCCTGACGGCCGCGATCGCGCTGCTCGCCTCGCCGTCCGCCCGCGCCTCTGTCCAGCCGTCGGCCCTCTCCGCGGTCGGCGCCTCCGCGTGAGCCACATCCGCGTCGAGCGCGACGGGGCCGTCGCCCTCCTGACGATCGACCGCGCCGAACGGTTCAACTCGCTCGACGTCGAGACCGCCCGGGACTTCCGCAAGGCCGGCCTCCTGCTCGCCCGCGACGCGTCCGTGCGCGCCGTCGTCGTGCGCGGCACGGCCGGGGTCTTCTGCAGCGGCGCGGACCTGAAGTACATCCGCGCGGGCGGCGAACACCCCGACCTCGCCTACCTCCAGGCCGGCCGGCCGACGCCTCCCGGATACGGCGAGGTCTTCAAGCAGATCCTCGAGTACATCCACAGCACGATCTCCGAGATCAAGCGCGCCCCAAAGCCCTTCGTCGCCGCCGTGGACGGTGTGGCGGCTGCCGGCGGGTTCGGCATCGCGATGGCCTGCGACCTCGTCTACGCCTCGGACCGGGCCTCTTTCGAGTGGGCGTACGGAAAGACCGGCCTGACGGGGGCCGAGAGCTCCACGTTCTTTCTGCCGCGCCTGCTCGGCCTGCGGCGCGCGATGGAGCTCGTGCTCCTGAATCCTCGCCTCGACGCCGCGCGGGCGCTCGAATTCGGCCTCGTGAACGGCGTCTTTCCGGCCGCCCGCTTCGACGCGGACGTGATGGACATCGCGCGACGGCTCGCCGAGGGACCCGCCGAAGCGATGGCGGTCGCCAAGGGGCTCGTCAATCAGGCGGCGGGCGTCGATCGTCTCGACCACCACCTCGACCGCGAGCTCGAGGAGCTCGCGCGCATCGCCGACGGCGGCGATTTCGCCGAAGGCCTGGCGAGCTTCTTCGAGCGCCGGCCGGCGCGCTTCGGGGAGCGTTAGCCGTGCACGAGTACTCCATCGTCCAGGCTCTCTTCGAACGGGTCGAGGCCGAGGCCGCCAGCCGCGGCGCCTCGACCGTGCGCCATCTCTCCGTCAGCATCGGCGAGCTCGCGGGCGTGGAGATCGACCTGCTGCGCACGGCTTACGGCGTGTTCCGCGAGCGGACCCTCTGCGAGAACGCGGAGCTCTCGATCGTCCCCGTCCCCGCGCGGTGGGAATGTCCGGTCTGCCGCGCCCCCCTTGCCCGCGGCGCCATCCTGCGGTGCCCCGATTGCGGAGTGCCCGCGCGCCTTGCCGCGGGCGACGAGATCGTCCTCGATCGCATCGAAATGGAGGTTTCCGATGTGTGATTCCTGCGGCTGCGGCGACCCCGAGATCGTGCCCGTCGAGGTCCACGACCGCATCCTCGCCGGCAACGACCGGACGGCGCGGCACAACCGCGAGCACTTCGTCGCGAAGGGCACGCTTGCCATCAACCTGATGGGCTCGCCCGGCGCCGGCAAGACCGCCGTGCTCGAGGCGACGGGACGGGCCCTGCAGGGCCGGATGCGCCTGGGCGCCCTGGCCGGCGACCTGGAGACCGACCGCGACGCCCAGCGCCTCATGCGCGCCGGCATCCCGAGTGTCTCGATCACGACCGGATCCGCCTGCCACCTCGACGCCGAGCTCGTCCACCGCGCGCTGCACGGCTTCCCGGTCGCGGACCTCGATCTGCTGTTCATCGAAAACGTCGGCAACCTCGTCTGCCCCGCCGTCTACGACCTCGGCCAGGCCGCCAACGTCGTCGCGCTTTCGGTCACGGAGGGCGACGACAAGCCGCTCAAGTACCCGGTCATGTTCCGCAAGGCCGACCTCGTGCTCCTGACCAAGACGGATCTCCTGCCGCACCTTCCCGACGTCAGCGTGCCCGCCATCGAGGACGCGCTCGCCCACGTCATGCCGGACCCGCGAATTCTGCGCCTCTCGGCGCGAACCGGAGAGGGCCTCGACGCGTGGCTCGACTGGCTCGCCGCGCGCCGCCCGGCCGCGGGCGCCACGAGTCCCGGGATCCGGGTGCCCGCATGACCGGAGGACTCTTCGCCGCCCTGGCCCTCGGGGCCATCACGGTCGGAAGCCTTCACACGCTGGCTCCGGACCACTGGGTCCCCTTCGCCGTCCTCTCGCGCGCGCGGGGCTGGGGCCTCGGCCGAACCGCCCGTGTGACGCTGGCCTGCGGCTTCGGGCACGTGACGGCCTCGGCGCTGCTCGGCCTTCTCGGCCTCGTCTTCGGCATCCGGATGATCGAGCGTTTCGGCTCGCGGATGGAGGCGATCTCGGGCATTCTCCTGATCGGCTTCGGGATCGCGTACGCCGTCTGGGGGACGCGGCGCGCCCTCGGGCGAAAGCTGCACGGGCACGCGCACACCCACTACGACCACGTCCACGACGCCGGCCGCACGACGGCCTGGACCCTCTTTCTCCTCTTCTCGGCCGATCCCTGCGTCGCGGTCATTCCGCTGCTCTTTGCCGCGGCGCCGCTCGGAGCGGCTCGGACTGTCGCGATCGTTCTGGTCTACGAGGTCGCGACGCTCGCGACGATGGTCGCGCTCGTCCTGCCCGCGCGGGCGGGTGTGCGCTTCTTTCGCTCCGCGTGGCTCGACCGCTACGGCGATGCCGCCGCGGGCGCCGTCATCGCGGGCGTCGGCCTGACGGTCACGCTCCTCGGATGGTGAGCGCGCCGCACGGGTAAGGGACAAAGAAACGGCCGGCCCGAGGGGCCGGCCGTGGCGCCGTCCCTCTCGGGCCGGCGCGGGAACGTGGTCGCGGGATCAGGAAGCGACTTTGACCTCGATGGCCTTCGGCCGCGGCTTCTCCGTCTTGGGCAGGTGTACCCGGAGAATGCCGTCTTTGAAGTCCGCCGCCACCTTCGTCTCATCCGCGTCCACGGGAACCGTGAAGGTCCGCAGGAACGTGCCATAGGAGCGTTCGATTCTGTGGAATTTCTTTCCCTTCTCCTCTTTCTCCTGCTTCCTTTCGCCCTGGAGCGTCAGGATGCCGTTTTCCACCGTGACCTTCACGTCTTCCTTCTTGATTTCGGGAAGCTCCGCGTTGACCAGATACTCTTTCTCCGTCTCCTGGATGTCCACGAAAGGCGTCCAATCGACGACCGTCAGGGACTCCTTTCCGCCGTTGGGTCTCGTCCACGTGCCGAACATCCTGTTGAGACGCTCGGACATCTCTTCCATTTCGCGGAAGAGCGGGACATGGAGCACCTTCGGTTCATAACGCATGAGGTTCATGACTGCCTCCTTTGTGACAGGAACTTCAACTCCCACGCCGCCGAGCATCTCCCACTCGGCCGCGATCGTCATGACCCGGATGCATCAATTTTGCCGGACGCGAAAGCTTTCGACGATGCGTTGAAGGATCACGCGCGCGTTCTCTTCGGCGGGCGCCGTTCCGGAAACGACGACATCGGGGTTCTCCGGCGCGTCGTAGGCCTCGGTGGCCCCGGGCAGATGGGGCGCGTCTCCCCCACGGGCGCGCCGGTAGAGGCCCTTGGGATCGCGCTGCTGGCGGATTTCGAGCGGCGCCGTGACGTGGACTTCCAGAAAATCGCGGACCCTCGCTCGCAACCGATTCCGGTGCGCGCGCCGCGGCGCGGTCGCGTCCACGATGACGGGGAACCCCTGCTCGACCAGAAGCGCGGCCAGACCCGCCACGGCGGCGTAGAAACGATCGCGCTCTTCGGGCTCGTACGTGGCTTCGGGCGTGAGCTCCCGCCGCAGCGCATCCGACTCGAGAATCACGGCGCGCACGCCGATCCCGGCGAGCTCCTCGCGCAAAGCCCGGGCGATCGTCGACTTTCCCGCGGCCGGAGGGCCGGTCAGCCAGACGGCCCAGCTCACGGCGCCCCGCGCGCAAGGTACTCCGGGATCCGGTCGATCTCGAAGCGGTCCGCTTCCAGGACCGAGAGAAGAAATCGGAAGAGCTGGCGGCGCAGCCTCTCGGACTCTTTGGGGTACCAGATCGGATTGGCGACCACGAGGGCCCGGAACGCGAAATGCGGCGCCACGGCGGCCGCCAGCTCCAGATCACCCGAGCGTTCCCGATAGCGCCTCCAGAAGAGGCGCAGCAGCTCGGCGAACGGGCCGTCGAACTCGCCGCGTGTGCGCAAGGCGTAGAAGAGAAAGTTGATCGAGAGCGATGCCACGTCGTCGGCCGGGTCGCCGAGAGCTCCGCGGCTGCGATCGAGCACCGTGAAATCGGATCCGGAACGGAACAGGATATTCCAGGGATGAAAATCGCCGTGGATCGTCCGCAGCCGGTCTGACCGGTCGCGCAGGCGGTAGCGCCACGCCAGAGCGAGGCGTTCGACCAGCTCGAGCAGCGCCGCATCGAGAAATCCCGAGGGAACCGGGTAGGAATCGGCCACTCCGGCCAGGCACTCTCCCGAACCGACGAGCTCCCGCATCCGTCGTCGGTACCAGGATGGGTGAGCGACCGGCTGCCGGTGCAGCCCGGCGAGGTAGTCCGCCAGCGCCTCCACCCGCTCGCGGTCGAGGGCTTCGATGAGTCCGCTCTCGGCGATGCGTTCGAAGTCACCGGCGTAGGGCTCGCCCTCCACGAAATCGGTCAGGATGAAGAACTCGCCGGTACCGCCGAGGCTGACGGCGGGCCCCTCTGCGCGAAGCGCTCCGACGTCCACGGCCGCCACGTGCCGCGGGAGGGAGCCGTACTCGTCGAAGGCCCGAAGCAGGATTCCCGCCCTGTCCGAGCGGTCCTCGTGGCCGAACTGGCCCGGGCGGACCGTCTCGAGCACGAGCGTCCGGGCCGTGCCACCCGAAGTCCAGCTCACGCGGTACGGGACCCCGTAGCCGCCCTGCTTGACTCCGGACGCCTTCATGCCGAGCGGCACAACGGCGGCCTCCCGGGCCTCGGGACCGTAGCGACCCGCGAGGTACTCGCGCAGGCCGGGAAACGGCTCTCCGCTCATCCGCGCCACCCCCCGGGATCCATCCTAGGCCGGGCGGCTCGGGCGATCTGATGCAGATAAATCAGATCTCCCGGGCCCCGGAGCGTTAGGCTACCCGCAACTTGATGGACGTCGCCGATACGGGACAGTCTCGCCGGAGATGGCTGACCTACCTGCTGGGCACGAGCCTTGGCGCGAGCGTCATTTCCTTTCTGTACCCGGTCCTGCGGTATCTGGTCCCGCCGGTCTCTTCGGAGCCGTCGCTCTCGGAGATCGAGCTCGACGTGAAGGCCTCGGACATCCCTCCGAATTCGGGGCGGATCGTCCCGTTCGCCGGGAAGCCGGTCGTTCTTTTCCGCACGGCCGCCGGCGAGCTCAAGGCACTGACGGCGACCTGCACCCATCTGGCCTGCACCGTGCAGTTCCGCCCCGAGCGCAGCGACATCTGGTGCGCCTGCCACAACGGCGTGTACGACGCGAACGGGACCAATATCTCGGGGCCGCCGCCGCGTCCGCTCACGCGGCTCGAAGTCGCCGTACGGGGGGACAAGGTTGTCATCCGGCGAGCCTGACGGCCCCGCCGTCGCCGCGCCCCGGTCACCGCTCGACTGGCTGAAGGACCGGGTCGGCTGGGAAGGGCTCGCCCACCTCGCCGCGAAGAAGGAAGTCCCGATCCACCGCTACACGATCTTCTACTACCTCGGCGGGATGGCGCTCTTTCTCTTCACGGTGCAGGTCGCCACCGGCATCCTCTTGCTCCTCTACTACCGCCCGAGCGCCGCCGAGGCGTTCGAGAGCGTCCAGTACATCATGGCCGAGGTCCCCTTCGGCTGGCTCATCCGCTCGATCCACTCCTGGGGCGCCAACATTTTCGTGGGCGTCGTGGTCGCGCACATGCTGTCCGTCTTCTTTCTGAAAGCCTACCGCGCGCCCCGCGAGATGACCTGGATCACCGGCGTGCTGCTGCTCTTCATCGCGCTCGGGTTCGGCTTCTCGGGGTACCTGCTTCCCTGGAACACGCTGGCCTTCTTCGCGACGAAGGTCGGCACCGACGTTCCCGCCCAGCTGCCGGGCATCGGCCCGCTCATCTCGAGGATCCTGCGGGGCGGCTCCGACGTCACGGGCGCCACGCTCTCGCGGTTCTACGGGATCCACGTCGCGATCCTGCCGGCCATCACGACCCTCCTGCTCGGCGTCCACCTGCTTCTCGTGCAGCAGAAGGGCATGAGCGTGCCGCCGTCGATCGAGCCGCAGAAGCCGCGGGCGATGAGGTTCGTCCCGGACTTTCTCCTGCGCGACATGGTGGGCTGGCTGGTCGCCGTCGCCCTGCTCGCCGCGCTCGCCGCTTTCATGCCCTGGGAGCTCGGGGTCAAGGCCGAGCCCTTCGCGCCGGCGCCGGCCGGCATCCGCCCGGAGTGGTTCTTCCTGTCCATGTTCCAGTTCCTCAAGTACCTCCCGGCCGAGATCGGCGGCGTCTCGGGCGAGCTCGTCGGCGTCCTCTTCTTTGGCGTCCTGGCGGCGATTCTCGTCTTCGTGCCCCTGCTCGACCGCAAGGCCTCGCTCGGGCGATCCTCGCCCTGGTGGAACCGGCTCGCGCTCGTCGCGCTCGCGGGAGCCCTGGTCCTCATGATTCTGGCCCTGAGGCCTCCGCCGGGGGTCACGCCGTGAGACCCCTCCCCCACGTCGCCGCGGCTCTCTTTGCGTGTGCGCTCACGGCCCGCTCGGCGCCGCCTCCGCCGCCCGCGCCCACGCCCGCTCCAAAGCCGCCCGTGGCGATCGGCTGCGTGACCTGTCACCTCGGCCTCGACGACGCGCGCGTGAGCCCGCCCGCAAAGGCCTTCGCCGACGACATCCACGCGCGGTCGGGTTTCACCTGCGCCAACTGCCACGGCGGCGATCCCCACACCGAAGACATGGACCTGGCCCACGACGCGAAGAAGGGATTCCGGGGAAAGCCTTCGCCAAAGGACATTCCGAATCTCTGCGGCACGTGCCACGCCGACGCGACGCTGATCAAGAAGTTCAACCCGTCCGAGCGGGTGGACCAGCTCGCGGAATACCGCACGAGCGGCCACGGCAAGGCGCTCGCCCGCGGCGACGAGACGGTCGCCACCTGCGTCAGTTGCCACGGGGCCCACGGCATCCTGCCCGTCAAGGACACCCGCTCCCCCGTCTATCCGACGCGCATGGCGCAGACCTGCAACCGCTGCCACGGGGATGCGAAGCTCATGGCGGCCCACAAGCTGCCCTCCGACGTCTACGAGAAGTACTCCCGCAGCGTGCACGCCGAAGCGCTGATGAAGAAGGGCGACCTCTCCTCGCCGACCTGCAACTCCTGCCACGGCAACCACGGCGCGGCGCCGCCCGAGGTCGGGTCGGTCGCGAACGTCTGCGGCACCTGCCACACCATCTTTGCCGACCAGTTCAAGGCGAGCCCCCACCAGAAGGCCTTCGCGGACATGGGCCTGCCCGGCTGCGTCACCTGTCACGAGAACCACGAAATCGTGTCTCCGACCGATGCCTTTCTCTCCACGGGCAAGGAGGGCAAGTGCGCCAGCTGCCACGAGGCCGGCACGGAAGGGGCCCGGTCCGCCGCCGCCATGTACGCGGACATCCTGGCGCTGAAGAAGGAGGCGGATTCCGCAAGGACGGCCCTCCAGCGGGAGGCCGAAGCCGGCATGCTCGTGGCGAGCGCCCAGTTCGACCTCTCCCGGGTCGACGAGGCCCTCACCAAGGCTCGGGCGGACGTCCATCTCTTCCACCCTTACTCGGTCCAGCAGACGGTCGCGGGCGGCCTCACGATCGCGCGCACGGCGCGGGCGCAGGCGATGCGGCTCTCCCACGAGCGCGACTTCCGCCGCAAGGGGCTCATCCTGTCGCTCGTTCTCATTGGGCTTTCGATCGCGGCCCTCGTCGCGAAGATCCGCGACATCGACCGGAAGCGTCCCGGACCCCGCTCCGGAAAGTGACCTCCCCGTTCCGCTCCGGCCTTTGGCGCCTCGCGGACCCCAAGATCTCGCTCGCTTCCTTCAGCGGGATGTTTCTCGGCGCGTCCGCCGCGGCGCGCGAGGGCCCGCTCTCGGCGCCCTGGCTCGCCCTGACCGTCCTCGGAGTCTTCGCGATCGAGGTGGCCAAGAACGCGTCGGGCGAGATCGTCGACTTCGATTCGGGCGCCGACCTCGCTGTCGCCCCGGAAGACCGCAGCCCCTTCTCGGGCGGTAAGCGTGTTCTCGTGGATGGCCTTCTCACCCGGCGCCAGACGGCCGCCATCGCCGGCGCCTCCTATGGCATCGGGATCGCCCTCGGCCTCGTCATCGCCTTCTTCCGCGCGCCGGGCGTCCTTCTGCCCGGCGTCCTCGGCCTCGGCGCCGCGCTCTTCTACCACTGGCCGCCGCTGCGCCTGTCCTACCGCGGCCTCGGCGAAGCGGCGGTCGCGCTCGCCTACGGTCCGCTCATCGTCGCCGGGACCTATCTCGTGCAGAGGGGGGAGATCTCGACGGGCGCGCTCTGGCTCTCGCTGCCGCTCGGCCTGCTGATCGCCGACTTCCTGATCATCAACGAGTTTCCCGACGCCCGGGCGGACGCGCAGGCGGGAAAGCGGACGCTCGTCGTACGGCTCGGGCGCGCGCGGGCCGCGGCGCTCTTCGCCGCTCTCGCGGGCGCGGCCTTTGGCCTCCTCGCGCTGCTCCCGGCCCTCGGTGCCCCCCGCGGAGTCTGGCTCGGCGCTGTCGGCCTGGCCCCGGCGCTCGCCGCGGCCCGCATCCTCCGTGCCCATCCGGAGACGACGGCCCGCATCGTCTCCGCGCAGCGCTTCGCCCTGCTCGCCTTCATTCTCTTCGCCCTCGGGGCCGGCCTGGGCCCGCTCATCGTTCGCTAATGGCGCTGGAGGCGTTGGTGGGACCGGCCGGAGTCGAACCGGCGACCTAGAGTTTAGGAAACTCTTGCTCTATCCAACTGAGCTACGGCCCCGCAGGGCGCCTAGGTTACCCGAAACGCGCCCCCGGAAACGCTCAGGGCTGCGGCGCCACGACGAGCAGCTTGAAGCTGTCGGGGACCATGCTCGGACGGGGGTGAGGCTGATCGGCCGTCGGAGAGGGCGGCGGGCCGAAGTCGGCGGTCGCCAGAAAGAGGCGATGGGTCTTTTCATCGAGCGCCATCGTGCGGGCCCTCGGCCGGGTCGCGACGTTGTCGAGCACGACGAATCGATCCGGCGTTTCCGCCCTGACGACCGTCAGCGTTCCGTCCCCATTGGAGCTGAACGCGAGACCGGTGCCGGGATCGAATGCGTTGGCGTCCACACCCTCCCCGATGGCGGGCGTCGCCACCACCCGGCCGCTCGCCGTGTCCACCACCGCCATCATCCGATTGTGGCAGCCGACGAAGAGCCGCCCGTTCTTCCGGTCTATCGCCATGCCGGAGGGCTCCTCGCACGGCGCCAGCGGCCAGCGCTTCAGGACCTCGCCGCTGCCGGCGTCGAGGACGACCGTCTCGCTCTTGTCCTCGATGTTCACGTAGACGCGTCCGTTCAGGTCCGTGGCGGCGAACTCGGGCTTGCCCCCGAGAGCGACCGTTGCCCTGACCTTTCCGGTCTCGGCGTCCAGCACGGTGACGTTGGCGGACCGCCCGTTGAACGCGAAGACCTGCTTCGACCGCCCCTCGTACAGGATCGCGTCGGGATTCTCGCCGACCTTCACTTCGCCCAGCGGCTTCAGGGTCTTCAGGTCGAAGATCGTGACGGTCGAGGCCCGGCCGTTGCTCGTGAAGCCCCGCCCGAGCTCGGGCGCCAGGGCCACGCCATGGACGCCGTCGGTGCCGGGGATTTCCCCGACGCGAGCGAGGGTGTCCGTGTCGAAGACCATCACGCGATTTCCCCGCGTCACGTAGAGACGGCGAGCGGCAGCGTCGATCGCGAGGTAGTCCCACCCGCCCTCACCCCCGACGGCCACCGTCTGCACGAGCTTGTACGGCGCCTCCGGGCGCGCCATGCCGAGCGCGGCGCCGAAGACGATCGCCGAAACCGCCGCCACCGCGATTCTGTGAAATCTCATAGCCCCTCCTCCGTAAGTCCCTGCAACTCTACATCCCGCACGCATCCGCCCTCGAGGCGCCCGGTGTAGGATTCCGGGGCGGAGGTCTTCCATGGCACTGCGAAGTCGACTGGCTCTGTCGTTCTGCGGCCTCGTCGCCCTCGCCCCACGCCTTCCGGCGTCGCCCGTCTCCTGCACCATCCATCCCGAAAAGGGAGCCTCGCAGGAAAAGCTCAAGTCCCTGGCGAAGATCTCCGAGGAGGACGCCCGCAAGTCCGCCCTCGTCTCCCTCAAGGACTCCGCGGGAGCAACCGTCAAGGAGACCGAGCTCGAAGCCGAGCACGGCTGCCTCGTCTGGTCCTTCGACATTCTGCTCGCCGGCAAGGCCGGCATTCAGGAGATCCAGGTGGACGCCGGCGACGGCAAGGTCCTGTCGAGCAAGCACGAGAGCCCGAAGGCCGAGGCGGGCGAGAAGGCCAGGGACAAGGCGAAGTCCTAGCTCCTGACGCATGCACATTGCGAAGCCACTGCACCTGCGCCGGGGGGCCCTGGCCGCCACCCTCGCTTGCGCCCTCGGATTGTCGCCGGCTTTCGCGGCCGAGGATGTCGTCAGCCTCGACCGTGCGCTCGCCGAGGCGCTCGCCGCCAATGCTCACCTTCCCCTGCCGGCGCTCGAGGTCACGGTGGCCGCCGAGCGCGCGAAAGAGGCGCGCGCCGAAAAGTGGCTCAAGGTCGCCGTCGAGGGGGACTTCATCTATGCGCCCCCGGGGTACAGCGAGGCCATCACGAACCTCGGCGAAGCCCGCCTCCAGGCCGTGGTCCGCCAGCCGATCTACGCCGGCGGTGCGCTCAAGGCCGCGGTCGAGCGAGCTGGCGCCGGAATCGAGGGCGCGCGTGCCCGCTACCGCATGGCCCAGAAAGACCTCGAGCTCGAGGTGCGCAGCCGCTTCAGCGAGCTTGCCCAGGCGAGGGTCGAGATCGAGGTCCGCCGCGCGGGCCTCGAGCAGCTGGAGACCTACCAAAGCTCGCTCCGGAGCCGCAAGGCCGCCGGCCAGGGTGTCGCGGCCGACCTGCTCAAGACCGAAGTGCGCATCGAGCTCGAGCAGGCCGCGCTCAATGAGGCCGAACAGAGGGCCGACGAGGCGCGGCTCTCGCTCAACGACCTCATGGGACGCGATCCCGAGAGGCCGCTCGCGCTCGAGCCCCTCCCCGACCCGGGCGCGCCTCAGGAGTCGAGTGCGGACGCCTGGACGAATGCCCCCGAGATCGGGGCCGCGGAGGCTGCCGCACGGGTCGCGGCGGCAGACTCCACGATCGCTGCGGCCGAGCGCCGCCCGCGCCTGATGCTCTCGGCCGACGCCGGATTTCTCACGGACGACACGACCCATCTGAACTCGCGCTTCTGGGACCACTTCTGGCACGACGCCGGCTATTCGTTCGGCCTCGTCTTCGCCTGGCCGCTCTGGGACACCGGAGCGGCGCGCGCCCGGGTCGCCCAGGCAAACCTCGGCCTGCAGCAGGCGCGCCTCCAGGTCGACGTCGAGCGGCGCGACGCGCGCCTCGCCTGGGAAAAGGCGCGCGCCGCCCGCGACCGGCTCTCCGCCCAGATCGCGATCCTCTCGCGCGCCATGCCCGATGCGCAGGATTCCTACCTCGAGGCCGAGAGCCGCTACCGCGGCGGCACCGCGACCGCCCTCGAGGTCCTCGACGCCCACGCCGCGGCCGTGGACGCTGCCGTGCGCCGGAGCGACGCCATCGCCCGCTACCGTGTGGCCGAAGCCGCCCTCCTGCGCTGGGGCGCGCCATGAAACGGTTCTGCGCCCTGCTCGCTCTCGGGCTTCTCCCGGCCTGCAGGGCCCGGGCTCCGGAGGCGCAGGCGCCCGCTGCCGCCGAGCCGGCCGCCGTCGCGGTTCCCGTTCGGGTTGCCGCCGTCGCGCGCCGGACCCTGGTCGAGCAGATCACGGCCTCCGGCCACACCGCAGCCCTGTCTCAGCAGAAGATCCGCGCGCCCTTCGCCGGAACGCTGACGGAGCTGACGGTCACGGACGGGGACCGCGTGCGCCGCGGGCAGGCCATCGGCGCCCTCGTCTCCCGGGACAGCGAGGCGGCGCTGGCAGGAGCGCACGACATGGAGCGCCAGGCGCGCACCGACGCCGAGAAAGCCGACGCCGCCCGCGCCCTGGCGCTGGCCGAGCGCGGCCTCGTCCGCGCCTCGCTCACGGCTCCTTCGGATGGAACGGTCCTGTCCCACGCCGCGGTGCGGGGCGACCGGGTTTCCGAGGAACAGGAAATCCTGACCGTCGCGGATGCGGCCTCCGTGGCGTTCGTCGTCGACGTCGCCCAGAGCGACCTCGGGCGCATCCGGCCCGGCCAGGCCGTCGCGGTCGAGATCGCCGGATGGCCCTCCCGGACATCCGGGACGGTGCACGACGTGCTTCCCGGCGCCAACGCGGTGGACTTCACCGCCGCGCTGCGCGTCGATCTGCGGGGGCCCGACGGCGTTCCGCCGCTCGGGCTGTTCGGGACCGCTCGCATCACGGTCGCCGAACACCGCAACGCCACGGTCGTGCCGGAGTCCGCCCTCCTCCGCGACGACGTCACCGGGACCTCCCGTCTCGCCATCGTCGACAAGGGCCGGGCGCACTGGCTCGAAGTCTCGCCGGGATTGAGGTCGAACGGCCAGGTGGAAATCAAGGCGCCCCCTCTCGAACCAGGTCAGACCGTCGTCGTCTCCGGGTCTGTCGGCCTGGCCGAGGGCGCCCCGGTCGCCGCGACGCCGTGAGGCTGCTGCACTGGGTCCACGACCGCGCGCTGGCGCTGCTCCTGCTCGTGGTGATCCTCGCGACCGCGGGCGTTCTCGTCGTCGCCGACATGCCTCTCTCGATCTTTCCGTCCGTCACGTTTCCCGTCATCAAGGTCATCGCCGACGTCGGCGACGAGCCGGCCGCCCGCATGATGCCGAGCGTCACGCGCCCCCTCGAGCAGGAGTTGCTCACGGTTCCCGGAATTCGCCTCGTCCGCTCGACGACCTCGCGCGGCTCGACGGAGCTCTCCGCCAACTTCGAATGGGGCACGGACATGCAGGTTGCGCTCCAGCGCCTGCAGGGCGGAATCGACCGGGTCCGCCCCGACCTGCCTCCGGAGACGCACCTGGACGTCGCCCTGATGAACACGGCGCTCTTTCCGATCCTCGGATACGCCCTGACGTCCGAGACGCGCAGCCAGGCGGACCTCAGGGAGCTCGCCGAGTACACGCTCAAGCCCGAGCTCGTTCGCATCCCCGGGGTCTCCCAGGTGCAGGTCCAGGGCGGCCGACAGCGAGAGTTCCAGGTCCACCTCGACCTCGCGGCACTCGCCTCCCGGCGCCTCGCCGTCACGGACGTGCTCGGCGCCATCCGGAAGAACAACCAGGTCCTCTCCGCGGGGCGGATCGAGTCGAACCACGAGCTCTACCTTTCTCTCGTGGACGGCGTCGTCACTGACGCCGCGTCGCTCGAGCGCATCGCCGTTCCGGTCCCGGGCGGAGGCGTGCCCGCCCTCGTCGGAGAACTCGGGACGGTGCGTGTCGCCGACGCCGTCTCGTACATCCGAACGACGGCCGACGGGCGCCCGGCGATCCTCGTCAACGTCACGCGGCAGCCTTCCGCGAACACGGTCGCCATCGCGCGGGGAATCCGACAGCTCCTTGCCAGCCGCCCGGACCTGCTCCCGAAGGGCGTGCAGTGGACCACCTTCTACGATCAAGCCGAGTTCGTGTCGCGGTCGATCCTCGGAGTCCGCGACGCCATCGTCATCGGGGTCGGCCTCGCCGCGCTCGTGCTCCTGATCTTTCTGCGCAACGTCCGGCTCACACTCCTGTCGGTGGCTTCGGTCCCGCTGACGGTCGCTGTCGTGCTCCTCGCTCTCGGCGTCGGCGGCCAGACGATCAACCTGATGACCCTCGGCGGCATCGCGGCCGCCCTCGGGCTGATTGCCGACGACGCCATCGTCGTCGCCGAAAGCATCGCCAGGCATCGCGAGGAAGGCTCGAGCGCGCCGGCAATGACCGGCCTGAAGGCCATCCTTCCGCCCCTCATCGGCTCGAGCATCTCGACCATCGTGATCTTTCTTCCCTTTGCCCTCCTGACAGGAGTCACCGGGGCGTTCTACCAGCCGCTGGCGCTGACGATGGCCCTCGCGCTGACTGTTTCCTTCTTTCTCTCGGCCATGGGCGTGCCGGCGGCCCTGCGCGCGCTCGGGGGCGCGGACGCCCGCCCCGCGAGGAGCGGTCCGGCGGAGCGCGCGCGCGATCGCATCCCCTTTCTCTTCCGCCAGCCGTGGCTGGCCGGTCTTCTTTGCGCCGCTCTCCTTGCTGCCGGATTTCGCCTGTACCACATGCTCGGCTCCGACTTCCTTCCGGCCATGGACGAGGGCTCGATCATCCTCGACTACTGGACGCCTCCCGGCACGTCCCTGAGCGACACGGACATGATGCTCGCGAGCGTCGAAAAGGCCATCGTGGCCCTGCCCGACGTGCGAGGGTACTCGCGACGGACCGGCACCCAGCTCGGCTTCTTCATCACCGAGCCCAACCGTGGCGACTTCGTCATCCGGCTCAAGCCGCGCCGCGAGCGGCGCGACGTCGAGGCGGTGATCGCCGACATCCGCGCGAGAACCGCGGCAATCGCGCCGGCCCTCCACACCGACTTCGGGCAGCTCATCGAGGACAACATCGGCGATCTCACCGGCGGCGCGCCGCAGCCGATCGATGTGCGCATCTTCGGCGACAACCAGGCCCTGCTGCAGGACCGGGCGCGGGAGGCCGCCGCGATCCTTTCCGGCGTGAAGGGAGTCGAGGACGTCTTCGACGGCATCGTGATCGCCGGCCCGGCACTCACCGTGCGGGTTCCGGCTGCCGGCGCCGGCGCGGCGGATCGGCCGCGCGCTGCGGCTCGCTTCGGGCTCACGACCGAAGACGTGCAGGCAGCCGTCGAGCCGGCCGTCGCGGGTTCGCTCGCGGGCTCCATTCGCATCGGCGAGCGGCTCTACCCCCTGCGCGTATTCGCCAGGGAACCGGGCGGCCTCTCGAGTCTGCGGCTGCGCGCGCCCTCCGGGGCGCTCGTCCCCCTTGCCGACGTCGCATCCGTGTCGACCGGAGCGCCCGAGGCCGAAATCGATCGCGAGAACCTCAAGACCTACCTCGGAGTGACCGCCCGTCTCGGGGGCCGCGACCTCGGCGGCGCGATCGCCGAGATCCGGTCGAAGCTCGACCGGCGCCTGCTCCTCCCGCCGGGCATGCGCCTGGACTTCGGGGGCCTGTACGAGCAGCAGCAGAGCTCATTCCACGAACTGCTGCTCGTCCTGCTCGGCGGCCTGCTGCTGGTCGCCATCGTCCTGCTGTTCGAGTTCGGCGACTGGCGCGCCCCGCTCCTGACGGTTCTCATCGCGCTGGCGGTGCTCGCCGGCGTTTTCGCGGCCCTCCTGGTCTCCGGGATGACCCTCAACATCTCCAGCTTCGTCGGCGCCATCATGATGGTCGGCATCGTGGGCGAAAACGCGATCTTCGTGATCCACGAGGCGCGCGAGGGGCTGCGCCGGGGCTTGCCCGTCCAGGCCGCCTGGATCCACGCCGCGCGCCGACGCCGGCGGCCGGTCGCGATGACCGTCCTTGCCAGCGCGTTCGCCCTCGCGCCACTGGCGTTCGCTCTCGGGGAGGGCTCACAGATGGAACAGCCCTTGGCGATCGCCGTGGTCGGCGGGTTCTTCCTGTCCGGTTTTCTCGTTCTCGCCGTTCTGCCCGCGCTCTACTCGGCCCTCGATCCGAAGGGCCGCCTCTATGGCAGGCGCGAACTCTCTCCGGAAGAAAGGATCCTCAACATTTGACCGGCTCCCCTTCTCACGGGCGGCCCGACCGGAGAGGACGGGGCGCCAGGCCAGCCTTCGGCGCGCGCCTTGCCTTCCAGTTCGGGAGCGCAGGCGCGCAGGAAAGCTTCACGATCGCCGCCTGAACCGGGCGCTTCGCCCACTTTCGCGCTGCGCAGGAGCGTGACTCTCGTCACGGGATGGAGTTCCCTGTGCTGATGACGAGTGTCCTCGACATAAAAGCCATCCGCCTCGATATGGTCCCCGATACGCGGCACCACGATCTTGCTGCGACAGGTCCAGCAACGAAGCACGAAAAATCGAAACACCGGGTGCCTGCAGACGATCTCGAGCTCCAGGATGTCCTTGCCGAGCTCCTCATAATTCTTCTGATTCGAGAAATGCGCGTACTCGGGATCGAGTCTCAGGTACACGATCGCATCCCCATCGAGAACGTAGCGCGCCTCGACGACGACGCCGCGCACGGTGACGCAGCGATCCAGAATGATGAGCCTCTTCGGGAGATAGACGCACTGCCACCAGTTGCCTCCGCAGTCTCCCGGAACCGCGTTGCCGTGCATTTCAACGCATCCGGCTGAGCAGACCGTGACAGCCATCAGGCAGACCGCGACAGCCATCAGAACGAGTCGAAACAGTCTCGAAGACAGACGGGCTCCTTCCTCCGAGCCCGGGGGACTCGAGAAGCTCGCCGGTATCTCAGCACGCAACCGCGCCCCGCGAGCTCGCCAGGGTCAACACACCGATGTCCGCCTGGCCAGGGGGGTCGCGGCCGAGGCCATGAAGACGACGACGACGGGGTCGATCGGGTGACGATAGCGAACCTCGGAATGGGTCAGGTAGTAAACGACGGGAAAGAAGACCAGCGGAATCAGGAGAGGAATCACGCCATCCCGACGGTCCCGGATCGCCCGATAGAGTCCTGTAAAGGCGAGCAGCGAAACGACACTGTAGAGGAGGACGTTTGGCAGGCCTTCCTCGTCCAGACTCCAACGGGGAGGAAACTCCCACAAGTTGGTCCAGGTGTAGAGGACTCGCCGGAGAGTCAGGCCTGCGAAGCGAAGCGGCCGGCGCGCAACCACCTCCAGGGCCTCGCGCTGCTTTTGCGCCATGTACGCCGGCTCGCCAAGCCTCCTCACCTTCTCCATTTCCGCGGGGTTGTTTCCGGGAATCACATTGAAATTGGAAGCATGACTCGTATCTTCGCTGTTGCCGACGAGCAGCTCCAGGCCGGCGCTGCCTCGGAAGGCGACGAACCGCCCATAAGTTTGGCTGCAGCGCCAGATCCACGGCCCCGTGACACACAGAAAAACCAGAGACGCCGCAATTGCCACCGCCGTGCAATTCGATCCGCGCCGCCAATGCCGGAGCCACACCCATGCGCCGAGAAAGGGTAACGTGGAGAGGATGGCCGGGTTGGTGAGCGCGGCCACCCCCCACAACCCGCCGTAGCCCAGCCAGGCGCCCGGGCTCGTCGACCGCTCCAGGCGCAGCGTTGCCAGCACGAGGAGGCTGAAGAACAGCGTGGTCAGGGCCGTCTCCCAAACGGTCGCGTTCGCCACGGCCACCGCCCA
>Ga0209048_10000664_pt1 | contig 36159 bp, 32 predicted proteins | sample FrelakmetCRP12CR_FD_187146 | JGI IMG/M metagenome (GOLD analysis project Ga0209048, IMG submission 187146) | Freshwater lake sediment microbial communities from the University of Notre Dame, USA, for methane emissions studies - CRP12 CR (SPAdes)... | ecosystem: Environmental > Aquatic >...
GACTGGCCGATAGTTTCTTTTGTAGTAGGTATTCTTCACATGACGAAAATGTATGTTGGCAATCTCCCGTTCTCGATGGACGAATCCGCGGTACGCGCGCTGTTCGAAAAGCATGGCCCGGTACAGTCGGTGGCGTTGATCAATGATCGCGACACCGGTCGGCCCCGTGGCTTCGGCTTCGTTGAAATGGCAAGCGCGGATGCCGCGCGCGCCATGCAGGCCTTGAATGGCCACGACGTAGACGGGCGTGCGCTGAAGGTGAACGAGGCTCAGGAACGCACCGGCGGCGGCGGCGGTGGTGGTGGTGGTGGTGGATCGCGGGGTCCGAAGCGCTGGTAACACGCTTTTTGGATTGAGCGAGCACTGGGGCCGCAGCGATGCGGCCCCAGTCGTTTCTCGAGCGATGGATCCTGTATTCAGGGTTTACGCTCCGGCCGGGTTTGCCTATAATCCCGGCCCGTAGGCTTGGGATCAGAGGTGAGCCTCGATCTTAAGCGGACGGTTCTCGAGGGACCGTACGGATGTACGTATGTTGCGCAATGGGCCCCTCGGAGGGGCTTTTTCATTGAAGAGTTAGGGGGCCGATGGTCCCCTTTTTTGTTTGGAGTTGCGCTTCTTGGCGAAGCGTCGTTTGCGAAGGGTTTTAGACGAATGCGCGAAGCGTTGATGGGTATGTTGGAGCCGCCGATTGAGGCGCTTGGTTTTGAATTGGTCGACGTCGAGTTTGCGCAGGCGGGGCGCGGTGGAGTTCTACGGATTTATATCGACCGCAGCGCGGGCGCCGGTGGCGGCACGGAGCGGAATATTACGGTGGATGACTGCGCGACGGTGAGTCATGCGGTCAGTCGAGTGCTCGAGGCCGAAGATCCGATCAAGGGGCACTACACCTTGGAGGTTTCTTCGCCGGGATTCGATCGGATCTTGCGCACGCGCGCGCATTTCGAGCGGTTCGTGGGCGCGAGGATATTCGCCGAGCTGAAGCTCCCCATCGAGGGGCGGCGGCGCTTCGTCGGGTTGTTGAAATCGATCGCGGACGACTCGATTGTGGTTGAAGTTGACGGGCAGGCTCACCGCTTGCCGCTCGATCGGATACAGAAGGCAAGATTGCGGCCGGAGTGACTAGGAGCCTTAGGACCATGAACAAAGAGATATTGATGGCGGTCGACGCCGTTTCCAACGAGAAGGGCGTCGAGAAAGAAATCATATTCGACGCACTCGAGGCGGCGCTCGCTTCGGCTACCCGCAAGAAGCACGGCGAAGAATTGGACGTGCGGGTGTCGATCAATCGCAAGACCGGCGCTTACGACACGTTCCGCCGCTGGAAGGTGTTCGCCGACGATTCCACCGAGCTCGAAGTTCCCGAGCGCGAGTTGCGCATGGATGATGCGCGCGACATCGATAAAGACGTCGAACCGGGCGGGTTCGTCGAACAGCCGATGGAATCCGTGCCGTTCGGCCGGATTCTCGCGCAAACCGCCAAACAGGTGATTGTGCAGAAGGTGCGCGAAGCGGAGAGGGCGCAAGTGGTGGACGCGTACAAGGATCGCGCCGGCACCCTGGTGAGCGGCATCGTCAAGCGTGTCGACCGCAACGGCGTGTTCGTCGATCTCGGCGCGAACGCCGAGGGATTCATCGCGCGCGAGGAATTGATTCCGCGCGAGCCCGTGCGTTCGCAGGACCGGATCAAGGCGTATCTGAAGGAAGTGCGCAGCGAACCGCGCGGCCCGCAGCTGTTTTTGTCGCGCACCGCGCCCGAGTTCTTGATCGAGCTGTTCAAGCTGGAAGTGCCCGAAGTGGGCCAGGGCCTCATCAACATTCTGGCGGCCGCGCGCGACGCCGGTGTGCGCGCCAAAATTGCCGTGCGCAGCAACGATCCGCGCGTCGATCCGGTGGGCGCTTGCGTCGGCATGCGCGGATCGAGAGTGCAGGCCGTTTCGAACGAGATCGCCGGTGAACGCGTGGACATCATTCCATTCGATGAGAACAGCGCGCAATTCGTCATCAATGCCATGGCGCCGGCCGAAGTCACCTCGATCGTCGTGGATGAGGATTCGCACTCGATGGACATCGCCGTTTCGGAGGACAAGCTCTCGCAGGCCATTGGACGCGGCGGGCAGAACATCCGCCTGGCGAGCGAACTCACCGGTTGGGAATTGAACGTGATGAGCGAATCGCAGGCGGAGGCGAAGAGCGAGACGGAGTCGCAGGCGCTTCGCGAAACCTTCATGAAGCAGCTGGACGTCGACGCGGATGTCGCGAGCATCTTGGTGCAGGAAGGATTTTCGACCATCGAGGAGATTGCCTACGTTCCCGCGAGCGAGCTGAATGCCATCGAGGAATTCGACGAGGAAATCGTCAAGGAATTGCGTACAAGAGCGCGCGACGTGTTGTTGACGCAAGCGATCGCCAGCGAGGAATCGATGGATGGCGCCGAGCCGTCCGAGGATTTGGTGGAATTGGCGGGCGAACCTTTGAGCAAGGCCTTGGCTCGCAAGGGGGTCAAGACGCGTGACGACCTGGCCGATCTGGCCGTGGATGAATTGGTGGAGATGGGCGGTATCGACGAGAAGAAAGCCGCGGAATTGATCATGGATGCCCGAAAACACTGGTTCGCGGAAGAAGTAAAGGCTTAGGAGCAGCACAATGGCAGATGTAACCGTCGCGCAATTCGCCGAGGTGCTGAAGGTGCCTGTCGATCGGCTGCTGCAGCAGCTCGATCAGGCCGGGATCAAGGTCGACAGTGCCGAAGACATGATCAGCGAGGACGCGAAGCACGAACTGCTCACGCACCTGCGCCGCAGCCACGGACATGACGACGCGCAGGTGGATTCGGCGCCGCGAAAGATCACTTTGCGGCGCAAATCGCAGTCGGAATTGAAGTTGGCAAGCCCCCAGGGGCGCGCGCGCACCGTGAACGTCGAGGTGCGCAGCAAGCGCACGTACGTGAAGCGCGAAGTGCTCGAGGATCAGGCGCGGCACCAGCAGGAGGAGATCGACCGGCAGCGCGAAACCGAAGATCAGGCGAAAGCGGCGCTCGAGCGCGCCGAGCGCGAGCGCCTGGAAAAGGAGCGGATCGACCGCGAACGGCTCGAGGAAGAGAGCCGGCGCCGCAGCGACGAGGAGAATCGCAAGCGAACGGCGGAGGAAGAAGCGCGGCGCCAGGCGGAATTGCTGGCGAGGGAACAAGCCGAGCACGAGCGTAAATCGGCGGTTGCGGCCAAGCCCGGCAAGGCGGTGCGCGAAGTCCCCGACGACAAGACGACCCGCTACGGGCGGCAGGAGCTGCACATCGTCGGCGATGTCAGTTCACGCCACAAAAAGAAGAAGTCGCGCGACGGCCGGCGCCGTTCGGTCGGCGGCGAGGCCGACACCAAGCACGGCTTCGAAATGCCGACGGCGCGCGTGGTGCGCGAAGTCCCGATCGGGGAAGCCATGACGGTGGGCGAACTCGCGCAAAAGATGGCGGTGAAGGCTACCGAAGTCATCAAGGTCATGATGAACATGGGCGTGATGGCCACGATCAATCAAATGATCGAGCAGGACACCGCCGTGCTGGTGGTCGAGGAGATGGGTCACACCCCGGTGCTGCGCAAGGAAAATGTCATCGAGGATGATCTGCAGGGCGAGACGGATTCGTCTCTCGAGGTGTTGCCGCGACCGCCGGTGGTGACCGTGATGGGACACGTCGACCACGGCAAGACCTCATTGCTCGACTACATTCGACGCACCAAGGTGGCGGCGGGCGAGGCGGGCGGGATCACGCAGCATATCGGCGCGTATCACGTGGAAACCGCGAAGGGGATGGTCACCTTTCTCGATACCCCCGGCCACGCCGCGTTCACCTCCATGCGAGCGCGCGGCGCGCAGGTGACCGACATCGTAATATTGGTCGTGGGCGCCGACGACGGCGTCATGCCGCAGACAATCGAGGCCATCCAACACGCTCAGGCCGCCAAAGTACCGATCGTCGTGGCACTCAACAAGATGGACAAGCCGGAGGCGGATCCCGAGCGAGTCAAGCAAGAGCTCACCAAGCACGGCGTGATACCCGAGGAGTGGGGCGGAGAGAATATCTTCGTGCCGGTATCGGCGCGTACCGGTCAGGGCGTCGATCAACTGCTCGACAGCATTCTGCTGCAGGCCGAGGTGCTCGAATTGAAGGCGCCCCGGACGGGTCTCGCCGCGGGCTACGTGATCGAATCGAGTCTCGAGAAGGGCCGCGGCGCGGTCGCCACGGTGCTGGTGCTGCGGGGCACACTGAAGCTCGGCGATCCGATCCTGATCGGCCAGGAATTCGGCCGGGTGCGGGCGCTGTTCGACGAAGCCGGAAAACCGGTCGATGCGGCCGGGCCCTCGATTCCGGTCGTGGTATTGGGGCTTTCGGGCGCGCCGAACGCGGGCGACGAGTTGTTGGTGGTCGAGAGCGAACGCAAGGCGCGCGAAGTGGCGATGCATCGCCAGGCCAAATCGCGCGACGTCATGCTCGCGAAAAAGAGCGCGAACATGCAGGACGTGTTCTCCAGCATGGGCGAGAACAAACCCAACGTGGTGCAGCTGCTGGTCAAGGCGGACGTGCAGGGCAGCGTCGAGGCATTGCGCGATGCTCTGAACGGCTTGTCGACCGCCGAGGTCGCGGTCAACGTGGTGGCGTCCGGCGTCGGCGGGCTCACCGAATCGGACGTCACCTTGGCGGCGGCATCCAAGGCGCGAATCATCGCATTCAACGTGCGCGGAGATGCCGCGGCACGCGCCGCGATCAAGGACCACGGCGTCGACGTGCGCTATTACAGCATCATCTACGAAGCCATCGACGATATTCGCGCGGTGCTTACCGGCATGCTGGCGCCCGAGGTGAAGGAGCAAATCGTCGGCCTCGCCGAGGTTCGCAGCGTATTCCGTTCGAGCAAATTCGGCACGGTCGCGGGCTGCATGGTGATCGACGGCTACGTGCGGCGGAACTTTCCGATTCGGGTATTGCGCGACAATGTGGTCATATTCGAAGGCGCATTGGAGTCGTTGAAGCGCTTCAAGGACGACGTCAACGAGGTGCGCGCCGGAACCGAATGCGGTATCGGTGTGAAGAACTACAACGACGTGCGTGAGGGCGACCAGATCGAGTGTTATTCGCGGGTGGAAGTGGCGCGCTCGCTGTAGGGTGGCGCGACTCGGGCAACAACCATGGCGAAGGACAATCCGCGCGCTCGACGCCTGGGTGAGCAGATCCAGCGGGAGCTGACCGAGCTGTTGCGGCGCGACGTCAAGGACGAGCGCATCGGCAACGTCACGATCACGGCGGTCGACGTCACCGGGGATTTGCGCACGGCGCGGGTCCACTATCTGGTGTTCGGCAGGGAGGGACCGGATCCGAAGGTGCAGCGCGGATTGGAGAGTGCGGCGGGCTTTTTGCGCAATGCACTGTCGCGATCGCTGATGATCCGCTATACACCCACGTTGAGCTTTTCGCTCGATACCTCGATCGAGCACGGAGTGCGCCTGACCCGGTTGATCGACGCGGCCAACAAGCGGGAGCCGGACGGCGGGGTGGAGTGATGCCGGAGGATATTCACGGCATCTTATTGCTCGATAAGCCGCTCGGAGTGAGCTCGGCGGGCGCAGTGGCGCGCATCAAACGGCTTTTCAATGCGCGCAAGGCCGGTCACACGGGGGCGCTCGACCCGCTCGCCTCCGGGATGCTGCCGATTTGCTTCGGTGAGGCGACCAAGTTCGGGGCGCAACTGCTCGACGCGGACAAGAGCTATCGCGTCACGGTGCGCCTGGGAGAGCGGACCGCGAGCGCCGATCAGGAATCGGCGGTGATCGAGCGGCGCGAGCTGCCGAGCTTTTCCCTGCAACGGATGTTGCAGGCACTCGAGGAGTTTCCGCGCGAATATGCGCAGATTCCGCCGATGCACTCGGCAATCAAGCAAGACGGCAAGCCCCTGTACGAATATGCGCGGGCCGGGCAGTGGCGGGAGCGGCTGCCTCGCGCGATAGTGATTCGCGAGATGCGCCTGATCGAATGGCGCTCGCCCGACCTGTCGTTCGATGTGCGCTGCACGAAGGGCGCGTACATACGGGTTTTGGCGGAGGATCTGGCGGCGCGCCTGGAGACCATCGGCCATGTCGTCGGCCTTCGCCGGTTGGCCGTCGCGCCGTTCGCGAGCGAGCCGCAATGGACTTTCGAGACCCTGGAGGCCATGCCGCTCGCGCAACGGTTGGCGGCATTGCTGCCCGTCGATGCGGCCTTGTCCGACTGGCGGCGATTGGATTTGCCGGCGGACGGCGTCAGTGCGTTTCGGCAGGGACGGGCGGTAACGCTGCCGGCCCAACTGCCGGCACATGGCCGGGCCAATGGGCCCGAAAAAATGCCCGAAAATGTACGAATATATGCCGCCGGCCTCGGCTTTTTGGGGTTGGGGGCGGTCGAGCCGGCGGGCCGTTTGGTGCCGCTGCGGCTAATTTCCTCAGCCTAGAATCGAGCTTGAGGGCGAGTGCCGCGACGCGTACAATGCGCGCCTTCCTAAAGGGTCTAAGTTATTGATTGAGGTTTGATTATTTCTATGCCACTTACTCGCGAAGAAAAAACGGGTGTCGTCGGTAAATTCCAGCGCAGCGCGCAGGACACCGGCTCTCCCGAAGTTCAAATTGCCTTGTTGTCCGAGCGCATCAACGGCTTGAGTCAGCATTTCACCACCCACAAAGCCGATCATGCGTCGCGTCGCGGATTGCTCAAGATGGTCAATCAGCGGCGTAAGCTGCTCGATTATCTCAAGAGCACGACACCGGACAAGTACACGCAATTGGTCGAACGTCTAGGGTTACGCCGCTAACAGGCGCCGCCGCCGGCTCGTGCTGAAGGCGAGGGCTGGTGCATTTCATTTTTCCGACTAAGGGGCCTATGTGAGCCATCCTAAGAAAAGTTTTCAATACGGCGACCATACCGTAACGATCGAAACGGGCGAACTCGCGCGTCAGGCGGACGGTGCCGTACTCGTCACCATGAGCGAGACGGTGGTGCTGGTGACCGCGGTGGGCCTCAAAAAGCCGACACCCGGCCGTGATTTTTTTCCTCTGACGGTCAATTATCAGGAGAAGACCTACGCGGCGGGACGCATTCCGGGCGGCTTCTTCAAGCGTGAAGGCCGACCGACCGAAAAGGAAACCCTCACTTCTCGATTGATCGATCGGCCCATTCGGCCGCTGTTCCCGGACGGTTTCACCAACGACGTGCAAGTCGTGGCATCGGTGCTCTCGGTCAACTCAGAAGTGGACCCGGACATCGCCTCGTTGCTCGGCGCCTCGGCGGCGCTGGCGATTTCCGGCATGCCTTTCATGGGACCGATCGGCGCCGCCCGTGTCGGCTATCAAGACGGCAAGTACATTCTCAATCCGACCGCGACCCAGCTCGACGCATCGAAGCTCGATCTGGTGGTTGCCGGCACCGAAGAAGGCGTGCTGATGGTCGAGTCCGAAGCGAGCGGTTTGGACGAGGAAATCATGCTCGGTGCGGTGATGTTCGGGCACGAACAGATGCAAACCGCAATCAGGGCGATCAAGGAGCTTGCCGCCGAGGCGGGCAAACCCAAATGGAATTGGACCATGCCCTTGGAGATCGGCGATCTGAAGCTGGCGGTCAGCTCGTTTGCCGAGAAGGATCTGGCTGCGGCCTATGCGATCACCGAGAAGCAGCAGCGTCACACCAGGATCGGTGAAATCAAGAACGCGCTGCTCGAGGCGCTGGCCGGCGGCGATTCGCCGAAGTTCACCAAAGAAGAAGTCGGCACGGAATTTTTCAACCTCGAACATCGGCTGGTGCGCGAGCGGATTCTGGCGGGGCAACCGCGTATCGACGGCCGCGACACGAAGACCGTCCGTCCGATCAATATCCGCACCGGCGTTTTGGCGCGCACGCACGGATCGGCGCTGTTCACCCGCGGTGAAACGCAAGCGTTGGTGGTGACCACGCTGGGCACCGGGCGCGATGCGCAGATCATCGACGGCTTGACCGGAGAGCGCAAAGAGCCGTTCATGCTCCACTATAATTTCCCGCCGTTCAGCGTCGGCGAAACCGGCATGATGGGATCGCCGAAGCGGCGCGAGATCGGCCACGGCAATTTGGCCAAGCGCGGCGTAAAGGCGGTCATGCCCGACCTGGAGAAATTTCCCTACGTGATTCGCGTGGTATCGGAAATTCTCGAGTCCAACGGTTCGAGTTCCATGGCCTCGGTGTGCGGCACCAGCTTGGCATTGATGGACGCGGGCGTACCGATCAAGGCGCCGGTCGCGGGCGTGGCCATGGGCTTGGTTAAGGAAGGCTCGCGTTTTCAGGTGCTCACCGACATTTTGGGCGACGAAGATCACCTGGGCGACATGGATTTCAAGGTGGCCGGCACCAAAGACGGCATTACCGCGCTGCAAATGGACATCAAGATCACGAGCATCACGCGAGAGATCATGAAGGTGGCGCTGGACCAGGCGCGCGCCGGCCGGTTGCACATCCTGGGCGAGATGAACAAGGTGCTCGCCAAACCGCGCGAGAACATGTCTGAGTGGGCGCCGACCATCATCACCCTGAAGATCGATCCGGAGAAGATCCGCGACGTCATCGGCAAGGGCGGCGCCGTGATTCGTCAGATTACCGAAGAGACCGGCACCTCGATCGACATCGAGAACGACGGCACGGTGAAAATCGCCTCGGTGCAAGGAGCGGCCGGACGCGAAGCGCAGCGGCGCATCGAATTGATCACGGCGGATGTCGAAGTCGGCCGCATCTACGAAGGCAGAGTCGCACGCCTGATGGATTTTGGCGCGTTCGTCACCATACTGCCGGGCCGCGACGGTCTGGTGCATATATCGCAGATATCCGAGGAGCGCGTGGAGCGCGTGGGCGATAAATTGAAGGAAGGCGACGTGGTGCGCGTCAAGGTGCTCGAAGTGGATCGGCAGGGGCGTGTGCGCCTGTCGATGCGCAATGTCGACGCGGCCTGACCGGAGCCGATCGGAAACTTCCTTTCGGACAGCGGCACGCAAATGGGCGGTGGTCGTCGTTAAGGCGGCGGCCGCCGCGTACGCCACCGCCGCCGTCGCCCTAGCCGCCGCGCCCGCGGCGGGCGCCGCCGCGGGCGACGAGTTCGTCAGCGCGGATGGTCAATATTCGGGCTGGCTCGATCGCTCGGTCGCAGCGCGGGTCAACTTCTTTCGCTTCGCCAACGGCGGTTGGCTTCGTTCTCACCCGATCCCCGCCGATCAGTCCTATTGGGGCGTCGACGCGGCTCTTGAACAAGAGAACCAGAGATTCATCCGCGGTCTGGTCGAGTCCTTGGCCAAAACCCCATGGCCGCAGGGCAGTGCGGAGCGCAAAATCGCCGACTTCTACCTGAGCGGCATGGATGAAAGCGGCATCGAGGCGGCGGGGCTCGCACCGCTGCAAGCCGAGTTCGCGCGGATTGCCGCCATCGGCACAGCCGACGAATTGCCCCGGGCGATCGCGCATCTGCAGGCGATCGGCGTCTCGGCGCCGCTTCAAATCGGCCAAATGCAGGATTTCAACGACAGCGCGCAAGTCATCGCGGTCGCGAGTCAAGGCGGACTGGGTCTGCCGAACCGCGATTATTACCTCAAGAGCGAGCCGAATTTCGTGGCGGCGCGAGCGGCATACATTCGGCACCTGAGGCGGATGTTCGCTTTGCTGGGAGATTCACCGTCGGATGCCGTTCGCGAGTCCAAGACGGTCATGGCGTTGGAGGGTCGGTTGGCTGCGGCCTCGATGTCGGAAATCGAACAGCGCAATCCGGGCGCCGTTTATCACCCGGTTACGCTTGAAGCGGCGCAAGTCCTGACGCCGCACTTGAATTGGCGGGCATTGTTCTCGAGTCTCGGCCATCCGGAGATTCGCTCGCTGAATGTGGCCATGCCCGGGTTCTTCCTCAGCGTCGACCGCGAACTGGCGCGCACGCCGCTTGCCGATTGGAAGGCGTATCTGCGCCTGAGGCTCATCGATAGCTACGCGCGGTATCTTTCCAAGGCTTTCGTGGACGAGGATTTCCGTATGACGTCGGCGCTCGAGGGGGCCCGGCTGCTGCAGGAGCGCTGGTTGCGGGTGCTCGCGGCCGAAGACGAGGCGCTAGGCTTTGCCCTCGGGCAATTGTACGTGGCGCAAAAATTCCCGCCGGCCTCCAAGGAGGCGGCCGAGGCTTTGGTGTCGCGCATTCGGGATGCGCTGCGGACGGATCTTGAAACGCTGGCTTGGATGACGCCGGCGACGCGGCAGGCGGCACTGCAAAAGCTGGAGTTGATGGAACTGCGCGTCGGCTATCCGAATCGCTGGCGCGATTATTCCGGGCTTGAGATCGACCGTGGCCCGTATGTGTTGAACGTGCTGAGAGCGAACGAATTCGAGCAGAAACGGCAACTCGACAAGATCGGCAAACCGGTTGATCGCAGCGAGTGGACCATGACGCCGCAAACGGTCAATGCGTACTACGACCTATCGATGAACAGTTTGAGCGTTCCGGCGGGCACCCTGCAACGGCCGTATTTCGATGCAAGTTGGTCCGATGCCGTAAATTACGGGTCGACCGGCTCAACCATCGGCCATGAAATGACTCATGGATTCGACGATGAGGGCGCGAGATTCGATGGGCACGGCAACCTCAAGGATTGGTGGGCACCGGCCGATCTGCTGAAATTCCGCGAGGCGACGCGCTGTATAGCGGAACAATACTCCCGGCTGACGGTGAGCGGCGGTTTGCACGTGCAAGGCGAATTGGTGGCGGGCGAAGCGGTAGCGGACTTGGGCGGCCTGATGCTCGCATGGCGCGCATTTCATGAGCGTGGCCCCGGCGCCGCATCCACGGGCCATCAGGAATTCACCCCCGATCAGCAGTTTTTCATCGCGTTCGCGCAATCCTGGGCGGGCGCCATACGCCCGCAGGCCGCTCAAGAACTCATCACCACGGATCCGCACCCGCCGGCCGAGTATCGCACCAATGCCACTCTTGCCAACAGCCGCGAATTTCAGGCGGCGTTCGGCATAGCCGATTCGAGCCCCATGGTCAACGCGGAACGCTGCGTCATTTGGTGAGGTTCGATTCGTCGCGATCCATCTCCGTGTCGCGAATACGCGCCGTGGAGAGTGCCTTATAGCCCTCCTCCGGGGTGCGAGGCCGCGGCGCATCGGTGCCGCCGGAGGTTTTGGCGCGTTCACGGGGCGGCAGGTGCTGGTTCAGGAGCTGTCTCAAGGTCTGCTCCAAGTGACTGCTCACCAAGCCTTGCACGCCGCTGCCGTAGGAGCGAATCACGCCGATCAGGAAGTCGTGAGTCAGGAGCGGTTCGGGCAGATGCTCTTGTTCGGCGATGACCTGCAGCAAGATGCTGCGTGTGATGTCCGAGTTGCTCTTTTTGTCCACGACGACGAAATCGATTCTCTCGACGACCAACCGCTTCACGTCCGCTAAAGTGATGTACCTGCTTTCAACGGTATCGTAGAGGCGGCGATTCGGATATTTTTTAATCACTCGCGGATCGCTCATAGGCTCCTCGCTCGTGTGGCCGACGCGCTGCCGGAAGATGCCGGTTCGTGCCTGGCTACCAATCACCATTCGTTGGCTACCAAAGTCAAAGGATAGCGCAATGCCGGGCTAAGGCAAATCGGCTTTATCGGCTGAGCCGGCCGCTGCTGTTCACCCCGCCGACGGCGAGGTGAGGCGCCTGGGGATGCGCCCGATGTCCCACCGCTGCGTCGCCCAAGTCCAGGCGGCACCCAGGGTGGGGGTCGCTCGATCGGGGGGCGTCCCAAGGCCCAGGAGCTCGAACACGCGCAACAGTTGGGGCAGCGCCGAGCCGTCATCCACGCGCACGCTGCGGGCCGATTTGGCGAGCTTGCCGCCGCCGGCCTCCACCAGCACCGGAACATGCGCGTAAGCGGGTGTCGGCAGCCCGAGGAGCCGTTGGAGGTAGATTTGCCGGGGGGTGTTGTCCAGGAGGTCGGCGCCCCGTACGACGTGGGTGACTCCGGCGGCGGCATCATCGATCACCACCGCCAATACGTAGGCAAAGAGCTGATCTCGACGCTGGATAATCACGTCGCCGACGGCCGCCGCCACGTCTTGTCGATATGTACCCTGAATGCGGTCCGAGAATTGAACGCAGCCCGGATCCACGCGCAGACGCGTGGCCGTTGCCGCGCCCGGGATCAGCGGGCCCTGGCGGCAGCTGCCCGGGTAGCGGTCATCTTCGGCCAAACTGAGCCGGCTGCAGGAACACTCGAAGGTCAAACCGCGTGTACGCAGTCCCTCAACGGCAGCGGCATAGTGTGCCGTTCGATCCGCTTGCCGGACGATCTCGGCATCCCATTCGAAGCCGAATGCCCGCAGCGTCCGTATAATGTTGGCCGCGGATCCTGGGACTTCGCGCGGTCGATCCAAATCATCGATCCGCAAAAGCCAGCGCCCGCCGTTGGCCCGCGCATCGAGATAGCTCGCCGCCGCGGTGTAGAGGGATCCCGAGTGCAAATCGCCGGTCGGCGAGGGCGCAAATCGGCCGACGTAGCCCGATATGGCCCGCTCGGTACGAGCTCCCGCGCTAGCGGTATCTGTCGTCGCGGTCGCCGTACTGCTTTTCGCGGCGTTCGCGCCGCTCCTGCGCTTCGACCGAGAGCGTTGCGACCGGCCGTGCCTCGAGGCGCTTGATGCCGATCTCTTCGCCGGTCTCCAGGCAGTAGCCGTATGAGCCGTCCTCGATTCGCTTCAACGCTTCGTCAATCTTGCGAATCAACTTCCGCTCCCGATCGCGCGTGCGCAATTCGAGGCTGAATTCCTCTTCCTGGGTGGCCCTGTCGTTCGGATCGGGGAAATTCGCCGCCTCGTCCTTCATGTGCAGGACGGTGCGGTCGACCTCGACCATGAGGTCGCGCTTCCAGTGTTGCAGTATGCGAGCGAAGTGCTCCAACTGCTCCTTGTTCATGTACTGTTCGCCGCGGCGCGCGATGTATGGTTTTACATTGCGCGGACCGGCCAACAGACTGGCGGGGGTCCCTTGCTCGCCCTCGGCGTCATCGTCGATCGGCGCTACGCGGCCGGGCATCACCAGCGGCCGAATATCGAATTTGATCGTGGCGGGCCTCACCGGGCTCATCTTGCGGGCCGTCGGCTTCAGCTCGGCCTTGCCGTTTGCCGGGGGCGATTTTGCGCGTGCCGAGGCGGCAACGGCCTGTTTTGCCGGCGCGGGCTTGGCCGCGGCCTTAAGTGCGGATTTGGCCGCGGGCTTGGCCGCGGCCTTGAGTGCGGACTTGGCTGCGGGCCTGTGCGATTTCACCGATCCCTTGGATGTGGCCGACGTGGCTCTGGCGCTTGCCGAGGGCCGCGCCGCCTTGGCAGAGGCGACTTTGCGCGTGACTTTCTTCGGGCTGACCTTTCCCGGCTTCTTGGCCGCTTTAATCGGTTTTTTCGAGGGCATATGCAGTTTCCGCCTCCTATCGAGAGAGCGCGCGATTATACCGACGCAATGCCGCCTGTACAGGCCGTCGAGGCAACATCTATTAACTTTATTTTGATAATCTAACTCTATGATTGGCAAGAGTATCGGCGGCGACGCCAGGCCGGCTCGGGGGGGCTGTCGCCGGCGCTACGGCAGCGCGACGGGCGCAATGCCCTGCCACCCCGGCCGGCGGTGTTCCGCCACGATCGTGGTGTAGATGCCCCCTCGCACGTTGAAATCCGCCGCCAGGCGCATGAATCGGGGCGCGGTCGCGGCCACCAGGTCGGCCAGAATCTCATTGGTGACCGCTTCGTGATAGGCGCCGCGATTGCGGAACGACCAAATATAAAGCTTCAAGGATTTCAATTCGACACAGCGCTCATCGGGGACGTATTCGAGTTTCAATGTGGCGAAATCCGGCTGTCCGGTCTTCGGACACAGACAGGTGAATTCCGGGACGGTCATTCGGATCGTATAGTCTCGCTCAGGCGCCGGATTGGCAAAGATTTCGAGAGACGTATTCATTGCGTCGGGACGGTTGCTCATCGCGTCAGGGGTTTACGAATGTGGCGTTTACTTTACACTACGCGCCACATTCATGGCCACGCGCCTCTAGTCACGCGACTCGCAACATCAAAGGCCCCACTAACTCGAGGTCGACAACAACCGATGCGCCTAACGAAACTCAAGATTGCAGGCTTCAAGTCCTTTGTCGATCCGACGACGGTCGGCTTTCCCAGCAGCCTGACGGGCGTCGTCGGACCGAACGGCTGCGGAAAATCCAACATCATCGACGCGGTGCGCTGGGTGATGGGCGAGATTTCCGCCAAGCATCTGCGCGGCGAGTCCATGGCGGATGTGATCTTCAACGGCTCGGTGGCGCGCAAACCGCTGGGTAACGCCTCCGTGGAATTGGTGTTCGACAATTCCGATGGCAAGATCGGCGGCGCCTACGCAAATTACAACGAGGTCGCCTTGCGGCGATCGGTGAGCCGGGACGGCACCTCGGATTATTTCATCAACGGCATCAAGGTGCGCCGCAAGGACATCACCCAGCTGTTCCTAGGCACCGGCCTGGGTTCACGCAGTTACGCCATTATCGAGCAGGGCATGATTTCGCGGGTGATCGAGGCGAGGCCGGACGACTTGAGGGCGTTCTTGGAGGAGGCGGCCGGTATATCGCGCTACAAGGAACGGCGCCGCGAGACGGAAAGCCGCATCGGCCAGACGCGCGAGAATCTCGATCGATTGAACGATTTGCGCGAGGAGGTGGAGAAGCAGATTCGCCACCTGCAGCGGCAGGCCGCCACCGCGCGCCGTTACCAGGTCCTTAAAGAGGACGAGCGGAAATTGCAGGCCGAATTGCTGGCGCTGCGCTTGCAGGGTCTGGACCTCGAGGCCGGGGTCCGCGATTCGGCGACGGCGCGTTGCGAGACGGCGATGCATGCGGTTTTGGCGGATCTGCGAGCCGCAGAATCGGGAATCGAGCAGATTCGGGTTGAGCAGTCCGCAAAGAGCGACGCTCTCGGCGCCATCCAGGCGCGCTTCTACGGCGCCGGCGCCGAAGTCACCCGAATCGAACAAAGTATTCAATATGCGCGTGAACTGCAGCAACGCCAGCGTTCGGATTTGGAGCAGGCCGAGGTTCAAGTCCAGGATCTCACCGGCGTCATCCAACGCGATCACGGACAGCTCGATGCGCTGGCGCAGGAGCTGGCGACGATGATTCCCGGTCTCGACTCGGCGCACGACGAGGAGCGCGATGCGCGGCAACGGTTGGAGAGCTGTGAGCGGGCACTCGCGACCTGGCAGCTCGCTTCCGACGCACACTCCCAATCGGTCGCGTTGGGGCAGCGCGAGACCCAGGTCGAACGCGCTCGAATCGAGCAGTTGGAAAATCAGCAGCGGCGCCTGATGCAACAGCAGGAGCGCGAGGAAACCGAGCGTTCGGCGCTCGAGCAGCTGCAGCCGGCGGTGGCCTTGGAGACCCTCGCCTCGCAGTGCGACCTGGCGCAACAAGCGGGCCGCAAGGCGACGGACGAACTGGCCGATGTGCTGGCCGAATTGTCGGTCGCCCGCGAGCGCGAGCGCGAACAATCGCAGTCGCTCGATGCGCTGCGGGGGCGCTGGCAGCAGGCGCTCGGTTCGCAGGTGTCCACCGAAGCGCTGCAGCAGGCGGCGCTCGGCAAGGTTTCCGGCAAGGTCACGCAATGGCTGCAGGCGCATGCGCTCGACCGGCAGCCGCGGGTCGCGCAACAGCTGCGTGTGGAGCGCGGCTGGGAGCGGGCGGTCGAGACCGTGTTCGGCTCGTACCTCGAAGCGGTGTGCGTAGACGGTCTCGATGCGGTAACGAGCTTATTGGACAGCTTCGACGGCGGACATCTGTCGGTCGTGAGCGTGAGCAACGAGGCACCGGGAAGCGCGGATGCAGCGAGCTTGAGGTCGAAGGTGCACGGCGCGCCTTACCTGAGCTCGCTGTTGTCGTCGGTGTTGACGGCCGAGACGCTGGGCGAGGCCCTCGCGCTAAGGCGCGGATTGTCCGCCGGACAATCCGTGGTGACACGGGACGGCATATGGATGGCGGCGGACTGGCTGCGCCTGTCGCGCGACCGCGAGCCGCACACCGGCGTGATCGAACGCGAGGAGTCGCTGCGCGTGCTGCGCACCGAGGTGAGCCGGTTCGGCGAGGAGGTCAAGAATCTCGAACATGAGCTCGGCATCACCCGTGAGCGAGTCCGTGATCACGAGGATCGGCGCGACCGAATCCAGGTCGACGTCAACCGATTGCATCGCGAGCACGTGGACCGGCGCGCCGAACTCGATGCGGCTCAAGCGCGCAAGGAGGACTCCGCGCGGCGCATGAGCCAGCTCGAGGCGCACCTGGCGGACGTGCGTGCCGACCTTGCGCGCGCGGAAGCGGAGTTGCGGGTTTCGCGCGGCCGCATGGAAAAGGCCATCGACGGGCTGGTGGCCCTCGAGCCTGCGCGCCTGGAACTCGAGCAGGAACGCGAGCGCCTGCGAACCGAACTCGCGGCCGCTCGCGCCGCGGCGCAGTCGGCGCAACAGCGGGCCCGCGAGTTGGCGCTGCAGGTCGAATCCCGCCGCTCATCGCACGCCTCGCTGCATACGGCGCTCGAGCGCCTGGAGAAGCAGCTGCAAGAACTGACCCAGCGCCGGGACGAGCTGGCGCGACAGCTCAAGGACGGCGAAGCACCGCTCCAGGGGCAGATCGAGACGCTCGAGCAGGCGTTGCAGGTGCATGCGCAGATCGAGAAGGAGCTCAATGCCGCAAAAATTGCCAGCGATGAGCTCGAGGCTCTGCTGCGCGAGCGCGAAGCGCAACGCGAATCGCTCGAGCAACGGGTCGAGGAGGCGCGCACCGCCATGGACGAAGCGCGACTCGCTGCGCAGCAAGTGCGCGTACGCCGCGAGGGAGTTGCCGAGCAATTGGCGAGCACTCATTTTGAATTGCCCGGATTGCTTGCGGGGCTTGCGGCGGACGCCACGGTGGAAGCGTGGGAATCGCAGCTCGAGGAAACAAAGGGCAAGCTCGAACGCCTGGGCCAGGTGAATCTCGCGGCAATCGGCGAATTCAAGGAGCAATCGGAGCGCAAGGAATACTTGGACCGCCAGTGCAAGGATCTGACCGACGCTCTGGAGACGCTGGAAACGGCGATGCGCAAGATCGATCGAGAGACCCGCACACGGTTCCAGGATACGTTCGACCGGGTGAATGCCGGACTGAAGGAAAAATTCCCACGCCTGTTCGGCGGCGGCCACGCTTATTTGGAGCTGACCGGCGAGGAACCCGAGGCGGCCGGCGTGTCGGTGATGGCGCGCCCGCCCGGCAAGCGCAACAGCACCATCAGCCAATTGTCGGGCGGTGAAAAGGCATTGACGGCGGTGGCGCTGGTGTTCGCGATTTTCGATTTGAATCCGGCGCCGTTCTGCTTGCTGGACGAGGTCGATGCGCCGCTCGATGAGAACAACGTGGGCCGCTTCTGCGATATCGTGTGCGAAATGTCGCGCAGCGTGCAGTTCATCTTCGTCACCCATAACAAGAGCACCATGGAAATGGCCTCGCAGCTGATCGGCGTCACCATGAGCGAACCGGGCGTGTCGCGCTTGGTGGCCGTGGACGTGGACGAGGCCGTGCGCATGGCCGCGATGTAAGGACACGATCAGTTGGCCGAGTTGCGCTGGATATTGTCGGGCCTGGGAATATTGGCGCTTGGAGCCATTTGGTGGTGGACCGCACGCCGATCCGCCCAAACCCCGGGGAATCCGGAGCTGCGCGAATCGACCACGCCGCCGCCGCAGCCAGGGTTTGGCGAGGCCGGCGCCGAAACCGCATCCGCCGAAAAGCGATCCCACGTGAGCGGGATTCGCGATTGGGGCGTGCCGCCTTTGGAGCCGCTCCACATCCGCACCGCCGACTTCGAGCCGGTACCGTTGTTGGATGATGAGCCGATGTTGACGCATGCCGATCCGCTGGACCTGACCATCGATATCGACGCGGCGGGCCACGAGCCGAGCGTGGAGATCACGCCGGCGCAAGAGGCGCCGGAGGCGCAGGAGCCGCAACCGGTACAGGAACCGCCGGAGGCGCAAATGGCGCCGCCCCCGCGAGGGCTGCCGCCGAAATCGATGCCGGCGCCGAATGCCGAGAACAGCGACCATCTGGGTGCGCCCGCGCCGCCGGGCCCGAACGCCAGTGAGACGCAAAAAATCATCACGGTGCGCGTTTGCTCTGTCGGCGACTCGCGCTGGCCGGGAGCGGCGCTGATGGCGGCGCTGGAGCTGCATGGGCTTGCATACGGGCGCTACCAGGTCTATCACCGCAAGCACAGCGACGGCCGCAGCATATTCTGCGTTGCGAGTCTGGTTGAGCCGGGCACGTTTGATTTGCAGCGCATGGCCGATGAGGAGTATCGCGGCGTGACTTTGTTCGCGGTGTTGCCGGGGCCTCTCGAACCGTTGCGCACCGTCGATGCGCTCATGACCGCCGCGCGTGATTTGGCGCGCGAGCTTTCCGGAACGGTGCAGGACGCCAAGGGAGTGCCGTTTTCGCCGCAGCGCGTCGCGGCGCTGCGCGAAGAGGTGGCCCGATTCCAGGCCCAATTGGCCTGAGCGCCCTTGTCATGACCGCAAAGCGCAAAGCGGATACGGCGAGGAGCGCGGCGGCGGAACGGGTCGCGGAGCTGCGCGAACGATTGGATCGCTACAACTTTCAGTACTACGTCCTCGACAATCCGGAGGTGCCGGATGCCGAATACGATCGGCTCATGGTCGAGCTGCGCGAGCTCGAGACCCGGTATCCCGAGCTGCTCACGGCGGACTCCCCGACGCAACGCGTCGGGGCGACGCCGGTCGCCGCCTTCGGCGCCGTGCGGCACCGGATCCCCATGCTGTCGTTGGATAACGCCTTCAGCGATCAGGAGGTGCGGGATTTCGAGCGGCGAATCCGCGAGCGTCTGCCGCTGAAGGGGCCAATCCGCTACTCGGCCGAGCCCAAAATGGACGGTTTGGCGGTCAGCGCGCGCTACGAGAACGGCGTCTTCGTGCAGGGAGCCACTCGAGGCGACGGCGAAACCGGCGAAGACATCACACAAAACCTCCGCACCATCGGGTCGCTGCCGCTCAAGTTGCGAGCGGCGGATGCGCCGCGGGTGCTCGAGGTGCGGGGCGAGGTGTTCATGCCGCTGGCCGGATTCGAAGAGTTAAACAAAGTAGCGGCGGCCCGCGGCGAGAAGATCTTCGTCAATCCGCGAAATGCCGCGGCCGGCAGTTTGCGGCAGCTCGATTCGCGCGTGACCGCCGCCCGACCGCTCGATATGTTCATCTACGGCATCGGTGAGGTGGACGGCGGCAAGGCGCCCACGCATCACAGTGAACTGTTGAAGTCGCTGCGGCATTGGGGGTTCAAGATATGTCCGCAGTCCCGCGTGGTCGAGTCGATCGACGGATGTCTCGAGTATTACCGCGACATGGGCGCGGCGCGCAGCAAGTTGCCCTATCAAATCGACGGCGTGGTCTACAAGGTTGACGACATGGAATTGCAGCGGCAACTGGGGTTCGTGTCGCGCGCACCCCGTTGGGCCATTGCGCATAAATTTCCGGCCGAAGAGGCGCTGACGACGGTGCGCGACATCGAATTTCAAGTGGGGCGCACCGGCGCACTGACGCCAGTGGCACGGCTCGAGCCGGTGTTCGTCGGCGGCGTCACCGTCAGCAATGCCACGTTGCACAACATGGACGAGATGACGCGCAAAGACGTGCGGCCGGGCGACACCGTGATCATCCGCCGCGCCGGCGATGTGATTCCGGAGGTGGCGGGCGTGTTGGCCGAGCGCCGTGTCCCGGGCGCGAAACTGGTCAAGCTGCCGAAATTCTGCCCGGTATGCGGCTCTCCGGTGGTGAGAGAGGCCGATCAGGCCGTTGCACGCTGCACCGGCGGCAGGGCGTGCGCGGCGCAGCGCAAGGAGGAAATCAAGCATTTCGCCTCGCGCCGCGCACTTGACATACAAGGGCTCGGCGACAAGCTCGTCGAGCAGTTGGTGGACCAGGATTGGGTGCGGACGCCCGCGGATGTGTTTCATCTGAAGACAGAGCGCCTTGCGGCGCTCGAACGCATGGGAGAGAAGTCCGCGCAGAAGTTGCAATCGGCCATAGCCGCGGCGAAACGCACCACCCTGCCGCGCTTCCTGTATGCGCTCGGCATACGCGACGTCGGGGACGCGACGGCGCTTGCGTTGGCGCGGCACTTTGGCGACCCGGCCGCGTTACGGGCCGCCTCGGCGGAGGAGCTTCAACAGGTGCCGGATGTGGGCCCGGTGGTGGCGGGCCACATTCATGCTTATTTTCGCAACGCCGCGAATGCGAAGCTCGTCGATCGGCTGTTGGCGAGCGGCATTACCTGGCCGGCGCCGGCTCGGGCGAGCCGGGCACCATGGGCGGGTCAGGCCTTCGTGCTGACCGGTGCGCTGGCCACCATGACGCGCGAGGCGGCTACCGAAGCGATCATCCAGCGAGGCGGTAAGGTCAGCGGCAGCGTTTCGAAAAAAACCGCCTACGTGGTGGCGGGCGAAGATCCGGGCTCGAAACTCGAGAAGGCTCGCGAACTCGGCGTCGCCGTGCTCGATGAGGCGGCGTTCTTGAAATTGCTGAGAGGCTAGCGGGTCCTTAGGGACCCGCTAACCGGAGCGCATCGATCAGGGCTTTTTTCTATAGCTTCTTTTCTATTTTGGCGTTTTTCTTCAAATCCTCGACATACGCCTGCAGCTTCTTGCGAATCACGGCGTTGACCAGCTGCGCCTTGACTTGATCGAACGGCGGCGGTGCGGCCTCGCGGGTATCCTCGAGCTGAATTACGTGCCAGCCGTACTGCGTCTGTACGGGCTGCGGGGTGATCTCGCCTTTCTTTAGGTCTTTGACCGCGTCCCCAAACGGCTTGACCATGTGCGAGGTGGTAAACCAGCCCAAGTCACCGCCGTTCGCCTTGGAGCCGGTATCGAGGGACTGAGCCTTCGCGAGATCTTCGAATTTTGCGCCGCCCTTGAGCTTCTTGATGATTTGGTCGGCCTGATCCTTGCTCGAGACCAAAATGTGCCGCGCATGATATTCGGTCTTGTCCATCGAAGCGGTGGCGGTGTCATATTCGGCGTGCAATTGCGCATCCGTGGGCTCCTGGCCTTTCAGATACTTTTGCGAATCCGCGTCGGCCAGCACCCGTATGCGCAACACCTCCAGCTGCGCCGCGGTGTCGGGGTCCTTGTCCAACCCTTCTTTTTCGGCCTGTGCGGACAGCAGCTGCATGCTGATCAACTCATCCAACACTTGGCTTTTCTGCTCGGGCGTCAGTTCCTGCTGCTTGCCCTGTAATAAACCCTTCACGTAAATGTCGTATTCAGCGCGCGATATCGTCGTTCCGTTGACGATGGCGACCGCCACCGGGGCCGGCGCCGACTTGTCCGCGGCTGCGGGCGCCGCCGGCTGCTGAGTCTTGCCACAAGCTGCCAGCACGGCAATGGCGAGCACGGCGGACACGAGGGTCCGCGGTGTATGAAAAAATTGGCTCATTTGGGTCCTTTACGAAAAAAAAGGCGGCTTTGGCCGAACTGGCCGACGCGCCCGGGGCCGGCAGTTTAAGGTAATTTGCGTCAATTGGCGAAAAAAGCGCTGCGGCAGCGCACTCAATCCGCCGGCGGCAGCGCCTCGATCGCCAGGGCGTGGATCTCGCCGTTCAGCATGTCGCCGAGCGCAGCGTAGACCAAGCGGTGGCGCGCCACGGGCGGAATTCCGCGAAACGCCTCCGCCACGATACGTATACGAAAATGACTCGCTCCGCCGGCTGCTCCGGCATGGCCGGCGTGCCGGTGACTTTCGTCCTCGACCGCGAGTTCGACGGGCGCAAAACGGGCTGTGAGCTGCCGTCGCAAACGCTCTTCGCGTTCAGCCACGTTCACGGCGGAGCAGCGCCCGATTGGGCGGGCCTGATCCTGCTGTTGAGCCAAAACACCTGGGGGATCATGAACAGCAGCATCGCGGCACTGATGCCGAACACCTTGAAGTTCACCCACGCGCTCTCGGCAAAGTTGCGCGCGACATAGATGTTCGCCGCTGCGAGCAGCGCGAACCAGCCCACCCACAGGACATTGATGAGCAGCCAAGTGCGGGCCGAAATGTCCAACGGCTCCTTGAACACACCTTCGAGCAGGCGGCGGGCCAGCGGTTGTCTGCCGATAACCATGCTGCCGAGGAAGGCGACGGCGGTGAGCGCGAGCAGCACCGTGGGCTTCCATTGTATGAAGCGTTTGTCGTGCAGCGACAAGGTTGCCGTACCCAACACCAGCACCACCGCGACCGTGATCAGGTGCGTGGTCTTGAAGCTGCCGGTATCCCAACGATGCGCGACCAACACCAGCGTGCATGTGATCATGAGCGACGCGGTGGCCCAATAGATGCCGAACAGTTTGAAAATCACGAAGAAGACGACCAGCGGCGACCAATCGAGGAACGGTTTCATGCGCGTATCATAGCCTCAAGCATCATGAGTATTTACCTGCAACTGCACCCCATATCGCCCCAGCAACGCTTCATTCGCCAGGCGGTCGATTGCTTGCGCGGCGGCGGCGTGATCGTCTATCCCACCGACTCTTGCTATGCGCTCGGGTGCCACATCGGCGACAAGGCGGCTTTGGAGCGAATTCGCACCATCCGCGACACCGATCGCCATCATCATTTTACCCTGGTGTGCCGCGATTTGGCGGACATCGGCCGGTATGCCTTGGTCGACAACTGGCAATACCGTCTGCTGCGCGCCCATACGCCCGGTCCTTACACGTTCCTGCTCAAGGCATCCCGCGAGACGCCGCGGCGCTTGAAGCACGAACGGCGCGGCACCATTGGCCTGCGGGTGCCCGACCACCCGGTGCCCAAGCTGCTGCTGACGGAGCTGGGCGAGCCGGTGATGAGTTCGACATTATTGCTGCCGGGCGAGGAACTGCCGCGCACCGATGCGAAGGAAATCTATGAACGGCTGCAACACAGCGTCGATTTGGTGCTCGACGGCGGCAACTGCGGGTTGGTGCCGACCTCGGTGATCGACTTGTCGGGAGCCCATGCGGTTGTGGTGCGCGTCGGTCGGGGCGACGTGGCCCCTTTTGCAAGCGCGGCACCCGTATAATGCACGAGGGATGCGATCGAAATATCTCGCATAGGTTTTAAGTAATGAGTGTAAGCATTGGAATTATCTGATTTTCTTTCAAAGATTTCCATCTGGGCGGTCCCGGTTTTGTTTGCGATCACCTTGCATGAAGTCGCTCATGGCTGGACGGCGAGATACTTCGGCGATCGGACGGCGGAGCTGCTTGGCCGCCTGAGCCTGAACCCGCTGCGCCACATCGACCCCATCGGTACGGTGCTGGTTCCCGGGATTTTGCTGGCGATCGGCGCACCGCTGATCGGCTGGGCCAAGCCGGTGCCGGTGGCCACCAAGGCGCTGCGCAATCCGCGTCGCGCCATCGTATGGGTGTCGTTGGCGGGACCCGCGGCCAATCTGCTGATGGCGGCGCTGTGGTGCGCCGTGTTGGGCGGCATCGCCCGCGTGCGCGGCAATACGACGGTCATCGACTGGATCGCGCTGATGGCTCAGGCCGGCATCTGGATCAACGTGGTGCTGGCGATCTTCAATTTATTGCCGATCCCGCCGCTCGATGGGGGTCGCGTGCTCGCCGGCCTATTGCCGCCTCGGATGGGCGCGCAATTGGAGAAAATGGAGCCGGTGGGCTTGTTCCTGGTATTGGGCCTATCCGCATTGGGAATGTTCGGATGGTTGTTCGAGCCGGCATATAGAGTCATCGGACGCGTCATCAACGTCTTGGTCGGAGCGGCGGCATGATCGGACCCACGCAGAATCGGCGAGTTTTGTCCGGCATGAGGCCGAGCGGCATGCTGCACCTCGGAAATTTTCACGGCGCCCTCAAGAATTGGATCGACCTGCAGTATCAATACGAATGCTATTTCTTCATAGCCGACTGGCATGCGTTGACCACGGGCTACGAAGATACCTCCAAGCTCGAGGAGTACGTGTGGACGATGGCCGTCGATTGGCTTGCCGCCGGGCTGAATCCCGGTGTGGCTACGCTGTTCATCCAGTCCAAGGTTCCCGAGCACGCCGAATTGCACTTGCTGCTCTCGATGGTCACTCCGCTCGGCTGGTTGGAGCGCGTGCCTTCCTATAAGGATCAGCAGACTCAGCTGGCGGATCGCGATTTGAGCACGTACGGCTTCCTCGGCTATCCGTTGCTGCAGTCCGCCGATATATTGCTGTACCGATCCCAGTACGTGCCGGTCGGCGAGGACCAAGTGGCGCATGTGGAAATCACGCGCGAGATTGCGCGGCGCTTCAATCACATCTACGGTCGCGAACCGGAGTTCGAGCAAAAGGCCGAGAAGGCGATCAAGAGCTTGGGTGCGCGCAATTCTTCGATGTATCGCACGCTGCGCAAGGAGTACCAGGAAAAGGGGGATGCCGAGGCGCTCGCCAAGGCGCACGCGCTGGTGGAATCCAATGCGCGGCTCACGGTAGCCGATCGCGACCGGTTGTACGGATATCTGGAGGGCACGGGCATTGCGATTCTGCCGGAGCCCGAGGTGCTGCTCACCGCCACTCCGAAAGTGCCCGGCCTGGATGGGCGCAAGATGTCGAAGTCCTACGGCAATACGATCGGGCTGCGCGAAGAGCCGGATTCGGTCGTCAAGAAGCTCAAGGCCATGCAAACCGATCCGGCTCGCATACGAAGGACCGATCCTGGCGATCCCGAGAAATGTCCGGTATGGGATTTGCACAAAGTCTATTCTCAGGCCGACACCCAAGCTTGGGTGCAGCGCGGTTGCCGCAGTGCGGGGATCGGCTGCCTGGAGTGCAAGGGGCCCCTGATCGAGAAGATCGTCGAGGAAATCGCCGGGATAACCAAGCGCGCACAGGAGTTCGAGGAGAATCCTGAGCTGGTAAGAGGTATCATCGCGGAGGGATGCGAGCGGGCGCGCGCGGCGGCGCGCGACACGATGGATGCGGTACGTCAAGCCATGTCGATGAATTACCGATGAGACCCGAATTGACCCTGGTGCCGAATACCCCGGTGGATTCGCCGCCGGCCGCGCCTGCCCACGAGCAGGCCGAGATGCCGTTTGCGGTCGTGGAGGGTCAACCCGTCACCGAGATGCCGCGTGATCTTTATATCCCGCCGCAGGCGCTCGAGGTGTTTCTCGAGGCGTTCGAGGGGCCGCTCGACATGCTGCTGTACCTGATACGGCGCCAAAATCTCGACATCCTCGACATTCCGATCGCGGAAATCACCCGCCAGTACATGCGTTACATCGAGTTGATGCAGGTATTGCAATTGGAGCTGGCGGGGGAGTACCTGCTGATGGCCGCGACGCTCGCCGAAGTCAAATCGCGCATGCTATTGCCCCGATTGCACACCGCCGATGCCGCCGATGATGCGGATCCGCGCGCGGAATTGGTGCGCCGGCTGCAGGAATACGAGCGCTTCAAACGAGCCGCCGAGGGAATCGACCGCATACCCCGCTTGGAGCGCGACACCTGGGTTGCCTCAGCGGAGCTCGTCGAGCGAAAGGTGGTGCGCATCGCACCCCAGGTCACGCTGCAAGAAATGCTGATGGCCTTCCAAGAAGTGCTGTCGCGCAGCGACATGTTCGCGCACCTTCACGTTCAGCGCGAACCGCTGTCGGTAAGGCAGCGTATGACCGATGTGTTGTCGGCCCTGAGCTCGAGCGCATTCGTGGATTTTGTCCGGTTATTTCGTCCCGAGGAGGGACGTCGAGGCGTTACCGTGACCTTCGTGGCGATTCTGGAATTGCTGCGCGAAGGATTGATCGAAATGGTTCAATCGGAACCCTATGGTCCGCTGCACGTGCGCCTCGGAAATCCGGCTCGATATTTGAAACTCGTGGCCGATGACGATGCCGCCAACGATGACCTTGCGAGAACCCAATGAACGACCAATACGTACGAAATGTGATTGAAGCGGCGCTGCTTGCCGCCGGGCGGCCGCTGGCGGTGGACGAGCTCATCGGCCTGTTCGACGAGCGGGATGAATCGAGCGCCGAGGAGGTGCAAGCGGCGCTTGAGACACTGCGCAACGACTACGAGGGTCGAGGGATCGAGCTGGTGGAGGTCGCGAACGGCTATCGAATCCAGATTCGGGCGGCGGTGGCGCAGCCGGTGTCGCGGCTCTGGCAGGAGCGGCCGGCCAAGTATTCGCGCGCGTTGCTCGAGACCCTGGCGCTGGTGGCCTATCGGCAACCGATCACGCGCGGCGAAATCGAACAGATTCGGGGCGTGGCGGTGAACCCCAACATCATCAAAACCTTGCTCGAACGCGGCTGGATTCGCGTCGTCGGGCAGCGCGACGTGCCGGGGAGACCGGAATTGCTGGGCACCACTCGGGAGTTCTTGGATTACTTCGGCCTCAAAAAACTGGACGATCTGCCGACGCTCTCACAGCTTAAGGAACTCGAGGATTTGCGCGTGCAGTTGACCTTGCCGGGTGCCGATGCCGCGGTTGCGCAGGCCGCACAGGGCGCTCAGGCCGCCGAGACCGCGGCTGCCGCGCCGCCGGGCGACCTCGGCGATATCGCGGCGGACGAAGACGAACCGGAGCCGGCCGATGAGACATTGGCGCGGCCTCAAGGGTTGGTCGCCCGCGGTGCCGCAGACGATGCGGATTGATGCCACCGCGCCCGCCACGCAGGCGGCCGGCCCCGCTTAAGGAGGCCGCGCCTCGCAAGGAGCCGCCCCCGCTCGAGCGAGTGCAAAAGTTGCTGTCGGCGGCCGGAGTCGGGTCGCGCCGCGAGGTGGAGCGTTGGATTCGCGAAGGGCGGTTGCAGATCAACGGCGTGGTGCCGGTTCTGGGTGCGCGGCTCGCGGCGCGCGACCGGATCACTCTCGACGGCCGTCCGGTGCGCCCGCATGCACAGAAATCCCATGAGTCGCGGGTACTGCTGTTTCACCGGTCGCCGGGCGAGACGCTCGATTTAAAGGCGGCGACGGCGCGCGCCGCCGAACATCTGAAGGTGCCGCGCTCCTCGGGCCGTTGGCTCGCCATTCAACCCATGCCGCCGGTGGACGGCGGCCTTGAAATTCTGACCGATGACGGATCGTGGGCTCACCGGGTGTCGCGCGGTGCGCATGCGCTCACTACCGATTACGTGCTGCGCATGAGGGGACCGCTCACGGATGAATTGGTCGAGGAGTTCCGAGCGGCCAAGGACTGCGAGGGAGAGCCGATGAGCATATTGCAGGCCGACGCCCAGTACGGCGCGGGATTCAATCATTGGCTCAATGTCACGGTGCGCGCGACTCGCTCCGCCCAAGTGAGGCATTGGTGGGCGGCGCGCGGCATCATCGTCAGCAGGCTCATGCGGGTGCGCTTCGGTCCGGTGCATTTATCGAGGGATTTGCCGCGCGGGCATTCGCGCGCCATGTTGGCGAGCGAGCGCAACGCATTGATGAACGAGATCGATGCCGCGAAAGCGGCCCATGAGGCGCAATCGCGACAGGAATCGGCGGCGCCTTAGGAACCCGTCTTCGGTTCGGAGGAGGCGAGCAACTCCTTAAGATACTGCTGCCACGCTGCGGCCCAGGTGTACGTGCCGTGTCCGTGCGTCTGATTCGAGGCGGGCAGGAGCACGAAGCGGCCGTTCCTCAGCCGTTTGGCCTCGCGCTCGGCGATGCCGAGCTCCGGCGGATTGACGAAATCATCCGCGGAATTGACCCACATGACGGGCACGCCGATCTTATCGAGGCCGGCCGACGGATCGTAGTTGCGCGAGGCGTTGACTTGGTACAGCAAGTCGTTCGCATCCAGGTCGTCCAGTTCGCGCTGCATGTATTTCGGCAGGAACTCATCGGCGGCGTCCCGGGTCGGCAGGGCCAGCTGCATTTGGATGGGCGAGCTGCTGGCGATGAGCAGCATGCCGGCCGCGGCTCGCAACGCACCCATCGGCTCGCTGCGGTATTCGCCCTGCATCCACTCGCGGTCCGAACGAATCGCATCCATGAGCATATCGCGCCACAGCCGATTGCGACCTGCGATTTGCACCGGCAGGCAGGCGAGCGGCATCAGCGCATCCACGAAGTCGGGATAGCGCTCCGCCCACATCCACGAGTGCATGCAGCCCATGGAAGTGCCGATCACCAGCCGTAGATGATCCACCTGCAAACCCTGCGTCAGCAGCGCGTGTTGCGCGACCACCATGTCATCGTAGTCGTATTGAGGAAAGTGCGCGTGCAGGCCATCGCTCGGTTTGCTGGATCCGCCGTGGCCGATGCCGTCCGGCAGAATGATGTAGAAGCGGTTGGCGTCGAGCAGTTGCCCCTTGCCGAACAGGACCCCGGCGAACCGGTCCACCAGAAAGCTGCGTCCCGAACCGCCGGTCGCGTGCAGGATGAGCACCGCGTTGTTGATCCGGCCCTGGGAATCGCGGTGCGGATTGCCGAGCGTCATGTAATGCAATCGCAGCTCGGGCAGCGTTTCTTCGGAGGCGAAGCGGAAGTTCGGGATGACGTAGTCGTTTTCCGCCGCTGTTAGCGCGCCGTCTTTAGGCTCGGCGAGTAAGGTGTTCGGCGCGAGCCAAAGACATGCCGCCGCCGCGCAATGCGCCGCGGCAAGGGCGATTAGCGAGCTTCGCATGGTCATCGTCAGCGCTCCTCCAATGATTCATTGCGCATCGACGTATTCACCGTCGATGCCGCGCCCGAGCGGACCCAATAAATACAAAAACGGCCCGACCACCGACGCCGGGGTGGGCAACGTGTTCGGATCCTCCGCGGGATACGCCGCGGCGCGCATGCCGGTTCGCATGCGTCCCGGATTGACGCTATTCACGCGGATATTCTCTTCGCTTTCGAGTTCCTGGCAGAGCATGCTGCGGACTGACTCCAATCCGCTTTTGGATACCGCATAGGCACCCCAAAAGGGGCGCGGGTTATTTACCACGCCGCTGCTGACGAAGATGACCGAAGCGTCGGCCGACTTGCGCAGATTGGGCAGCATCACCTGGGTAATGATAAAGGGCGCCGTGAGATTCACATGCAGAACGCGGCACCAGGTCGGGACATCGTAGTGCTCCAAGGGCGTGCGGTCGCCCAGCAGAGCCGCGGCGTGCACCAAACCATCCAGTTTGCCGAACTCGTCGGCGATGGTCTTGGCCAAATGGTCATATTCGACCGCCGTGGCGGTCGCCAGATCCAGCTTGGCGACGGCGGGCTGCGGTGCGCCCAGCGCCTCGATTTCATCATAAAGGGCATCGAGCTTGGCGCCGTTGCGTCCCGATAAAATCATGGTGGCACCGGCGCGCGCGCATTCCACGCTGAGCGCGCGGCCCAATCCGCCGCTGGCTCCGGTGATCAGGATGACACGGCCGTGCAGCGAGCCGGCGGCGGGTGAGAAGTGTTTGGGTATCGGCATGCAGGCTCCTCAAGAGGCTTCAGGAGGCCCCTCATCGGCGGGAGCGGCGGATTGCGCCGTGTCCGCAGCACGCGGTTCGCGGGCCAGCGTGTCGATGACTTCTATGGGCTCGAGATCCCGGTTGACGCGCAGCCCGAGCTCCGGAAAGCGGCGCGCCGCCGGCAGCACCTGCTGCTCGAGCGAGCCGACCGCCTTGTTGAACGAATCGACGCTGTTGCCGAGCGCCTTGCCGAGCTTCCCGAGATGTTCGCCGAACACCGCGAGGCGCTTGTACAGGTCCTCGCCGAGGCGGCGAATTTCCGCGGCATTGTCGGCAAGGACACCCTGCTTCCATCCGTAGGCGACGGCTTTCAACAGGGCAACGAGGCTGGTGGGGGTGGCGAGCATGACGTTCTGACGCAGCGATTCGTCGATCAGGCCGGGGTTTTCCTGCAGCGCCGCGGCCAGAAATTGATCGCCCGGCAGGAACAGCACCACGAAATCCGGGCTGTGCTCGAATTGCGACCAATATTGCTTGGAGGACAGTTCGCGCACCCGCGCGCTGACCAGTTGCGCATGCCGCCGCAGCTGCATGGCGCGCTCTTCGTCGCTTTGCGATTCCACGGCGGCAAGATACGCCTCGAGCGGCGTCTTTACGTCCACCACGATGTCGCGGCGTTCGGGCATGTGCACGATCATGTCGGGCCGAATCGCACCGGTCGCGGTCGATTGGTGGTGCTGCTCGGTGAAGTCCACGTGCGCGGTCATCCCGGACAATTCGACCAGCCGCCTCAGGGTGATCTCGCCCCATTGGCCGCGCACATCGGGCCGGCGCAGTGCGGTCACCAGATTGCGCGTCTCGCGCGACAAAAGGTTTTGCCCGCTCGCCAGCGCCTCCATTTGGCTCTTGATCGTGGCGAAGGCATCGATTCGATCGCGTTCGATGCCTTGAATTTGCGCTTCGGTCTTGGCAAGCGCGTCGCGGATCGGCCGCACCATGGATTCTATGGCGGTCTCGCGTTCTTTCAACGCGGCGGATGCGTCCAGCTGCTCGCGCGTCAGCCGCTCACGCGCCAGCTGCAGAAAAATTTCGCTGTTGCTCTTGAGGCTGTCGTGGGCGAGTTCGCCGAATACCGCGCGCAGCTGCTCGCGCGCCCGCTCGAGCGCCTGCTCACGTTCGCCCGCCGCGACCTCCTCGGTTTTGATCTGTGCCCGCAGCGTCGCCAATTCGAGCCGCAGCGCGTGTTCGCGCTTGGCGCGCAACATCAGCGCCGCCAGCGCACCCAGCGCGCATCCGATGATGCCTGCCGCGATCAGGGCCGGCCACATGCCGCCGGGGATCATGCGCGTCCGCTGCGGTCGAGCCAACCGATCAGGTCGGCTGGCTGCGCCACGGCGCCGTCGCCGCCCCACGCCTGCCAATCCTCGTCGGCGCGCAGGTAGCCGTAGGTCGCCACCAGGGCCGGCATGCCGGCCGCGTGGGCCGCCTGCACGTCGCGCTCGGCATCGCCTACATAAATGCAGGCCTCGGCGGCGGCTCCGGCCAGCTTCGCGGCATGCAGCATCGGCAACGGATGCGGCTTTCGTTCACTCACGGTATCGCCGCTGACCACGCATTTGAATCGATCGTGCAGGTCGAGCTGTGCGAGCAGCGGGTCGGTGAGCCACGCCGGCTTGTTGGTGACGACCCCCAAACTTAAGCCGCGGTTCGACAGTTCCGCGAGCACCGATTCCATGCCGTTGAACAAGTGCGTCCGCAGGCCGACGCCCGCGGCGTATATCTGCAGGAACCGGCTCTGCAAGACCGTGAACCGCTGCGGATCCGCATCCGGAAAGCCGACATTGATCAAACGGGTGGAGCCGTGGCTGACGGAGGGGCGCACCTCCTCGAAAGCAAGGGGCGCAAGCCCCTGCTCGACGCGCACCGCATTCAGGGCGTCTACCATCTCCGGCGCCGTGTCGAGCAGCGTGCCGTCCAGATCGAACAAAATCGCGCGCAGCGGCAACGCCATGTCAGAAGGCGCTCGAACCGGGCGCGGCTCGGCGGAAATGCGCAAGATAATTGACGTTGGTATTCGTCGACGGGCGAAACGCCCGGGTCAAGGGGTTGTACCCGATGCCGCACAGGTCCACCATTTCGAGGCCGGCGCCGCGCCCCCAGCGCGCGAGCTCGGAGGGCCGGATGAATTTCAGGTATTCATGCGTGCCGCGCGGCAAGATGCCCGCAATGTATTCGGCGCCGAGAATGGCCACCGCAAACGCCTGCGGATGGCGATTCAAGGTCGATACGATGACGTCGCCCGCGGGCCTCGCCAGAGCGGCGAGAGCGCCGAGCGCCGCGGCGGGATCCGGTACGTGCTCGAGCATTTCCATGCAGGTCACCGCATCGAACGCGCCGGGCCGATCGCGGGCGAGATCCTCCACGGCGATGGTTCGATATTCGACTTCGACCTGCGCCTTAAGGGCGTGCAATTGTGCGACCTCGATCAGGGCCGGCGCAAGATCGATGCCGAGCACACGCGCGCCGGCGCGCGCCATGGATTCCGACAGAATCCCGCCTCCGCAGCCGACGTCGAGAACCTGCCTTCCGGGCAGCGAAACGGCTCGATCCACATATCGCAGCCGCAGGGGATTGAGTTCGTGCAGCAGTTTCGACGGGCCGTTCGGATCCCACCAGCTCTGCGCAAGGGCCGTGAATTTGGCTATTTCCGCCGGATCGGCATTTTGCGCCCGCGAATTCACGGGCAGCCCCTGCGCCCGGCCGCGGGCAGGGTTTGGCGGGCCTCGATGCACAAATCGGCGGGAATGGCGGGCATAGGCAAAGTATATCGGCTTATCGGCATTCGCGGCTTAAACTGAAGAGGATCTGTGCTAGAATTATTCGATGTTGAGACCATGTCTCGCCTCCAATAAACCCGCTTAAATTGTAGCCCGGCGGCTCATCCGGACTCTCGCTTATGGCCGAGATCGCACGCGAAATATTGCCCGTAAATCTCGAAGATGAGATGCGGAAATCCTATCTCGACTACGCCATGAGCGTGATCGTCGGGCGTGCGCTGCCCGACGTGCGCGACGGATTGAAGCCGGTGCACCGGCGCGTGCTGTACGCCATGCGCGAATTGGGCAATGACTACAACAAGGCGTATAAAAAGAGCGCACGCGTGGTGGGCGATGTCATCGGCAAATATCATCCGCACGGCGACGCCTCGGTCTACGATGCCATCGTGCGCATGGCGCAGCCGTTCTCGATGCGCTACCTGTTGGTCGACGGCCAGGGAAACTTCGGTTCGGTGGACGGCGATCCGCCCGCGGCGATGCGATACACCGAAGTGCGCATGTCGAGGCTGGCCGCGGAGTTGCTTGCCGATATCGACAAGGAAACGGTCGATTTCGCGCCGAACTACGACGAATCGGAGAGCGAACCGGCGGTCCTGCCGACGCGCATACCGAATCTGTTGATCAACGGCTCCTCGGGCATCGCGGTCGGTATGGCCACCAATATTCCGCCGCACAACCTGCACGAAATCATCACGGCGTGCATCGCGCTGATCGAAGATCCGGAAATAACGCTCGGACAACTGATGCAAATCGTTCCCGGCCCGGATTTCCCGACCGCAGGCTTGATAAACGGCGCCCAGGAGATCGTCACCGCCTATAAGACCGGCCGCGGCCGGCTGCACGTGCGTGCGCGCACGCACATCGAGGACGTCGGCAAGGGCGACCGTCAGGCGATCATCATCACGGAACTGCCGTATCAGGTGAACAAGGCGAGGCTGATCGAACGCATCGCCGATCTGGTGCGCGACAAGCTCATCGAGGGCATCGCTTCGGACGGATTGCGCGACGAGTCGGACAAGGACGGCATGCGCGTGGTGATCGAGCTGAAGCGCGGCGAAGTGCCCGAGATCCTGCTGAACAACCTGTTCGCGCAGACCACCATGGAAACGGTGTTCGGCATCAACATGGTGGCGCTGGTCGACGGTCAACCGCGATTGCTGAGCTTGAAGGAAATGCTCGATGCTTTCCTGCGCCATCGACGCGAGGTGGTCACTCGGCGAACGGTGCACGAGCTGCGCAAGGCGCGCGAGCGCGGCCACGTGTTGGAAGGCCTCGCGATCGCGCTCGCCAACATCGACGAGATCATAGCGACGATAAAGGCGTCACCTTCGCCCGCGGAGGCAAAGGTTGCGTTGATGTCCAAGGCCTGGGGAGCGGGCGCGGTGCCGGAGATGCTGGCGCGGGCCGGGGCGATCAGCACTCGGCCGGAAGGCGAGACCGTGCCCTTGGGGTTGGTCGCGGGATCGTACCGACTGACGGAAACTCAGGCGCAGGCGATCTTGGATATGCGCCTGAATCGGTTGACCGGCCTCGAGCAGGACAAGATCATCGCGGAATTTCAGGAATTATTGGTGCTGATCCGCGATTTGAGCGACATTCTGGCGCGCCCTGAGCGGCTGCTCGCGGTCATCCGCGGCGAACTCGAGTACATCCGCGACACCTTCGCCGACAAGCGGCGCACCGAAATCATCGTCAATCACGAGGATCTCACGATCGAGGACCTCATTTCGCCCGAGGATGTGGTGGTGACCTTGTCGCACGGCGGCTACGCCAAGGCTCAGCCGGTCTCCACCTACCAGGCGCAGCGTCGCGGGGGGAGAGGCAAGACGGCGACCAGCGTCAAGGACGAGGACTTCGTCGACAAATTGTTCGTAGCGAACACCCACGACACGCTTTTGTGCTTTTCCGACCACGGCAAGCTCTATTGGCTCAAGGTCTATCAGCTGCCGCAGGCGAGCCGGGGTTCGCGCGGCAAGCCGATCGTGAACCTGTTGCCGCTTCAGGAAGGCGAACGCATCAGCGCCATGCTGTCGATCAAGGAATTCGAGGAAGGTAAATTCGTGTTCATGGCGACCAGCTTCGGAACCGTGAAGAAGACCTCGCTTGCCTTGTTTTCGCGACCCCGCGCGAGCGGCATCATCGCCGCCGCACTCGATGAGGGCGACAAGCTGGTCGGCGCCGCAATTACCGACGGCACCAAGGATATCCTGCTGTTCACCAGCGGCGGAAAGGCGATTCGCTTCAACGAGAACGAAGTGCGGCCGATGGGCCGGGAAGCCGCGGGCGTTCGCGGTGTCAAACTCAGCGGGGATCAGCGCGTCAACGCGCTGATTGTGGCCGACGAGGGCTGCATTCTCACGGCGTCCGAAAACGGCTACGGCAAGCTCACGCCGCTCGAGGAGTTTCCCACGCACGGCCGCGGTGGCCAGGGCGTGATCGCGTTGCAGGTTACGCACCGTAATGGGCGCATGATCGGCGCGCTGCAGGTCGGTTTGGACGACGAAATCATGCTCATGAGTCAGAGCGGCACGTTGGTGCGCACGCCGGTCAAGGACATATCGGTGGTCGGCCGCAATACTCAGGGCGTGCGCCTGATCCGGTTGGAGGAGGGCGACCAACTCTCCGGACTGGAACGCATCGAAGGGCTTGCATGCGAAGGCGACGCCTCCGACGTGGATTCCTCGGAGGGCGATCTCTCCGCCGGTGATGCCTCCGACGGCGCGGCGGCCGCCTCCCCCGAAACGTAAACCGGAATCGGGATGCGGCCCTACAATTTCTCTCCCGGGCCCGCCATGCTGCCGTTGGAAGTGCTGCAGCAGGCCCGCGAGGAGCTGCTCGACTGGAACCGCAGCGGCATGTCGGTGATGGAGGTCAGTCACCGCGGTGCCGCCTTCATGCGGATCGCGGCCGAGGCCGAGGAGGATTTGCGGGAGCTGATGGGCGTGCCGCGCGCTTATAAGGTGTTGTTCATGCAGGGAGGCGCGTCGGCCCAATTCTCCGTAGTGCCCTTGAATCTCACGAGCGCCGCATCCGCGGCCGACTACATCAACACCGGACATTGGTCCACCAAAGCGATTGCCGAAGCGAGACGCTTTTGCACGGTCCGGGTGGCGGGCGATGCGGGCGGCGACTACGTGCGAGTGCCGCCGCAGGGCGAGCTCAACTTGAACCCACACGCCGCCTATGTGCATTACACGCCGAATGAGACGATCGGCGGCGTGGAGTTCGGCTATGTTCCCAAGACCGGCGGCGTGCCGCTGGTAGCCGATATGTCCTCGAACATCCTGTCGGAGCCGATCGATGTATCCCGCTTCGGATTGATCTATGCCGGGGCGCAGAAGAACATCGGCCCGTCGGGTTTGGCGGTGGTGATCGTGCACGAGGATCTCATCGGCCGGGCGCGGCCCGCAACCCCGTCGCTGTTCGACTATAAGGCGGTCGCCGACGACCACTCGATGCTGAATACTCCGCCGACCTTCGCTTGGTACATCGCGGGACTCGTGTTCAAGTGGCTGAAGAGGAACGGCGGGGTTGCCGCCATGGCCGAACGCAACCGGGTGAAGGCCCAACGACTGTACGCCGCCATCGACGGCTCTTCGCTGTATCGCAATTCGGTGCGGGTCGATTCGCGCTCGCGGATGAACGTCACGTTCACCTTGAACAAACCGGATTTGGATGCGTTTTTCATCGAGCAAGCGGCTGCGGCCGGTCTCGCCAATCTCAAGGGGCATCGGGTCCTCGGCGGAATGCGCGCCAGCTTGTACAACGCGATGCCGCTCGAAGGTGTGGAAGCGCTGATCGGGTTCATGCGCGAGTTCGAAATCAAGCACGCGTGAGGTCGGAGAATGGCAAGCCGTAAAGCAAAGACATC
>Ga0209048_10000665_pt1 | contig 36158 bp, 20 predicted proteins | sample FrelakmetCRP12CR_FD_187146 | JGI IMG/M metagenome (GOLD analysis project Ga0209048, IMG submission 187146) | Freshwater lake sediment microbial communities from the University of Notre Dame, USA, for methane emissions studies - CRP12 CR (SPAdes)... | ecosystem: Environmental > Aquatic >...
CACCGGCGGCGCGGATCCGGCGGCCGCCGCCGTACCCGTGGACATCATGGACGCGAGGTGATGGCGCAGGCCGTCAATTTCCTTTTGCATCAGGGCGATGCGTTCCGCCGCGCCGGGCGGCGGATGGGGCAGGCTCGCGGCAAACGAAAGCCGGGCTTGCCGGATCAGGTCGTTGATCAGTTGCCTTTTTTCCGTCTGCGGCCGGAGTTCCAGATAGCGCTGATAGTGATAAACGGCCCGGAGATAATCCTCCTTCTGGTGATCGAAGAGCAACCCCAGTTCCAGGTGCGCGCGCGCCAGCCGCGGTTTCCGCTCCAACGCCTCGGTGAGCAGTTGGATGGCTTCGTCGGTCTGTTGCGCGCGCTGGCGTTCCAGGGCCCGCTGGATGAGCGGGTCGCGCTCCTCCCCGCGGTCCAGGCTGGCGGCATTCCGGCTGCAGGCCGACAGCAACGCCAGCGCGCCGGCCGCCAGGACCGGCAGCCATCCTCCCCGCATGGAACGAGCAACAGGCATACGATCTGAAAAATTCCCTAACATCTCTGCTCCGCGACGTCAATGCTTTCAAACATCTCCCGTACCGCGTGCTCCACGGCGGTCAGCGTGGTCAGCGCGTCGAAACGCCGGATCAATTCCCGCAAACCCGGGCGTCCGCGAAAAGCGCGAACCAGATGCGTCCGGAACTGCAGGCACGCGGCCTGTTCCGGCGTCAGGCGCATACGGCGGCGGAACCGGCTTTCGCTGGCCACGAGCTCCACCAGGCGGCGGAGATGCTCCAGCAGCACCGCGCAGCGCTCGGCGGGCGGCGGAGGCGTGTACGGGCGGCCCGCCAGCCGGCAGGCCACCTCGTCAAAGAGCCAGGGTTCGCCGATGGCAGCGCGGCCGATCATGACGCCATCCACGCCCGTGGTCCGCAGCATGGCCAGCGCGTCGTCCGCCGTGTCGATCCCGCCGTTGCCGATGATCGGCAACCGGCGTTCCCGTTTGATCCGCGCCAGCCAAGTCCAGTCGGCCGGGCCGGTGTGGCGGTTGGACACCACGCGGGCATGCACGATCAGCGCGTCGGCGCCGCCTTCCTCGACGGCCTGCGCCACCGCGGAAATGTTGATGCGCCGGGGCGAGAGACCCAGGCGCGTCTTGACAGTCACCGGAAGGCGGACGGTGGCGCGTACGGCTTGCACCATCGCCCGCAGCCGCTCCGGATCGCGCAGCAACCCCGCGCCCGCGCCGCGCGACATGATTTTCGGCACGGGACAACCGGCGTTGATGTCAATCAGATCGAACCGGCCGAGTTCCTCCGCCACGGCCGCGGCGCGTGCCATGACGGCCGGGTCGTGACCGTAGAGATGCGCGGCCACCGGGCGCTCCGCGGACGTGGCTTCCAGGTAATGCAGCGTTCGGGGCGCGCGGCGCGCGAGCCCTTCGGCGCTGACCAGTTCGGTGGACACCCAGCCACAATGATAACGCCGGCAGATGGCGCGGAAGGCGCTGTTGGTGAAACCCGCCATCGGGGCCAGCGCCACGGGCGGATCAATGACCAGTCCGCGCAGTTGCAATGTGCGATCGCCGTCCATGTCGCGCGCGGGCAACAGGACCATATCGCCCGGCGCCCGTCAAGCGCGCCGCGGCTCAGGGACCTGCGCGGAAGAGCGGGCCCGCCCGGTTCAAGACCAGCGGGTGGCCGGCCAAATCCTCCGCTTCCATCGCCAGCCGGCGTGCGTCTTCCAGGAGCGCGCGCACGGCAACCGCGGCGGGCTTGGCGTACAATTTCACCAGCCCCGCGCTGGCGTTCTGGGAGAAGACGATCACCAGCAGGGCGTCCGCGTGCACGGCGCAGATGAAGATGCTTTTTTGCGCGCCCTGGTGCAGCACGACGTTGAACTCCCGTTCACCCAGCAGCCGCGCGAGTTCCCGGCTGGCGCCATAAACCCCCGCGCCCAGCGCGGCCATCTGGTATGGATCGTGGTCGCCGTCGCCTTCCCTGGCCAGCACATAACCGCCCGTGTCGCAGAGCAGACAATCATCCGCCTCGGACAGGACCAACAAATCGCACAGCGTGCGATGCAATTCGTTGGATGTGTTTTCGTTCAAAATTCGTGACATGTGCTACCCCGCTGAAATGATCAAACCAGCACCAGCTCGCGCACCCCATCCTCTTTGTGCTTATTGACAGCCAGAAAGCGATGGAGCACCAGCCGGGCGATCATGTTCAGGGTTTCGAAAACACCCTCGCCCGTCGTCGCCACCGCGTTAAAGGTGGGCAGTTGTACATCGCGGTTGTTCAACAGATATTCCAGATAATGGAGGGGCGTGGCGTCCGGCACATCGCGCTTGTTGTATTGCAGCACGCAGGGAATGTCGCCCAGCCGCTCACGCTGCAGGGCCAGGTTATCCGCCAGGTTAGCCAGGCTTTCGGCGTTCTCCGCCATTTTGCTCCACTGGCTGTCGGCCACAAACACCATCCCGTCCACCCCCCGCAGCACCAGCCGGCGCGTCAAGTTGTAGATGACCTGGCCGGGCACGGTGTACAGTTGAAAGCGCGTTTCGTAACCCTCGAAGGCCTGGGCCACCAGCGGCATGAAATCGAAAAACAATGTGCGTTCCCCCGACGTGGCCACCGAGGTCAGATCCCCCCGGGCGGTCGGATTGATCATGCGATGAATGACCTGCAGGTTTGTCGTCTTGCCGCTCATACCGGGCCCGTAATAGACGATCTTCAACTGCACTTCTTTTTTCTTAAAATTTACAAAGGACATATGTTCCCTACTTTCTGTTACGCGCCGCACCGCTGCGATGCCGACCGCGAACGCGCGGCGCCATTTTACTAGCAGTATTCATGCCAGCGCCCGGCCGGTGCCACCAAGCCCAAACCGCCTGCTGGCCGAGCTGGCATACATCCTGCTTCTAACAACACAGGAACAGAAAGGCAAAATTATGAGATTCATGAATTTTTTGAGTCGTAGCGCGCCATCCTTCAGCGACCTGCAGGAGCGCAACGAAACGCCGGTGCAGACCTTGAGTGAGCAGGAACCGGTGCGTCCGGACCTGCCGCCATCGGCATCCGAACTGCAGTCCCCGGAGTCCGTGGACAAGGCCTTGGAAATGCTGAAAACCATTCAGGAAATCCTGCATGACGAGGAAGACGGCGTACTGGCGGTACCCTGCCGGGCCTTACTGCAAAACTTGCCGGAGAACTTGCGCGGCGAAAAGTGGCAACCGTACTCCTTTCCGGACGTGGCGCTGGAACTGCCCCGGGATGTGACCTTGAAACAGTTGCGCAAGGGTCGCGTCAGCTTTCCCCTGAACGATTATCTGCCCGTGCTGCCTGAAGGCTGGGTGCAGGCACAGCCCGAAGCCATGGTGGATTTCGATCTGCCGACCGTGGTGCAGGCCATTCCGTTGGAATGGCTGCACCCGGCGACCATCCCCTCCAAGCAGGTCGAGGCCGTGCGTCACATCCCGGATTACTTTAAGCCCGCGGTCGGCGCCGCCGAACTCGCTGCGGCCGCTGCGCCCGCACTTGAAGCCACCGCCCCGATCACACCCGCGCCCACGCTGCCGGACGTTGCGGCGGAGCAACCGCTCGCCATGCCGACCGTGGAACCGCCGGCCGCCGAATTCGCTGCGGCCGCTGCGCCCGCACTTGAAGCCACCGTCCCGATCACACCCGCGCCCACACTGCCGGACGTTGCGGCGGAGCAACCGCTCGCCATGCCGACCGTGGAACCGCCGGCTACGGCACCGCGGCCGCTCGGTCCAGGCGAGTGGTCCGGCGTCGAGCCGGCGCTGGACATCGGCGTGCTCTCGGTGGATATCAATCGCGCCACGGAGGCCGATCTTCTGTGCCTGCCGAACATCGGGCCCCTGCGGGCGCAGGCCATTCTCCGCTATCGTCAAGACCATGGACCCTTTGCTTCCATTTTCGACTTGGCGGACGTGCCGGGTATCGGTCGCAGGTTGTTCAGGCAAATCACCGGGTTGAGCTTCCGGCGGACGAATCGTCATGAAGTGCTGAATGGCTTGCTGGGGTTGCCCCTCGGATCACACCCCACCCTGTCGCACCTGATGGTCCATATCCGGGACGTGCTCGCTGCCGCCGGCTGCGTGCTCAGCAACACCGAGGGCCTCGCCCTGGCAGCCAGCGGATTGCCGGACGAGAGAACTACCCGTTATGCCGCGCTGGTGCCGCAGTTGTTCCGCCGCGCCCGCCGTTACCTGGCGGCCCTGGACCCGACGCCACCAGGCTGTCTGGTCATACCAACCGCGGAAGCTCCGCTGCTGTGTTATCAAGTCAGCAACTGTTTCCTCATCATCACCTTGCCGGCCGGTAGTCCGCTTGATCCAGCTCTCAAGCCGGCCGGCGCGATCGCCCGCGAGATTCACTGGCTGCTGGGCTGCCGCGCCGTTATGCATGCCTGCGGATAACGTTTTTCTTGAGCAACCTGCCGCGACGCTGCCAGTCAACGCGGTGATGAACCGTTCTCCCGGCTGCGCGCAGGCTGTCGTCCTAACGACCGGGCCGCGCCGATGCGACCCGGCGCCGCGCATCTCAGATGCGCTCCGGTGTTTCAATCCCGAGCAGGTGCAAACCGCAACGCAGGGTGCGGGCGGTGATGTCGCATAGCCGCACGCGGCTCTCGCGCACGCCGGTCTCTGCTTTGAGGAAGGGCACGTTCTGATAAAACGTGCTGTAGGCCTGGGCCAGGTCGAATAGATAGTCGGCCAGCAGGTTGGGCCGATAGTGCTCCGCCGCGCGGAGCACCGCCTCGGGGAAGCGCAGCAGCTTGATGGCCAAGGTGCGCTCAATCGGGGCACCCAGCCGGATCGGAACCGTCCGTGGTTCGCCGCCGGGGAATTGCTCGCGGTACTTGTCCTGCACGCTGGCGATACGGGCGCAGGCATACTGGAGATACGGCGCGCTGTTGCCCTCCAGCGCCAGGGCCTTGTCCCAGGTGAAGGTGACCAGGCTCTGCGGATGCTGGCTGAGATCGGCGTACTTCACCGCCCCCAGACCCACCGCGCGCGCGACCTCGCGCTGCTGCGCCGGCGGCATGGCCGGACTGGTCTGATGGACCACCTCCAGCGCGCGGCGCTCGGCCTCGTCCAGTAAGCGCTCCAGCTTGATCACATTGCCCTGCCGTGTGGAGAACGTGCCCTCCGGCAGGCGCATCAGTCCGAACCAAACATGCTCCAGGCGGGTGGTCACGCCCAGCCGGCGGCTGACAGCGAACACCTGGCGGAAATGCAGTTGTTGGCGCTCGTCGGTGACGTAAATGATCGCCGCGGGGTTGAACTCCTCCACACGGCTGAGCACGGTGGCCAGATCCGTCGTGGCGTAGTTGTAGCCGCTATCGCTTTTTTGAACCAGGCATACGGGCAATTTTTCCGCCTCGAGTCGGACGACCAGGGCGCCTTCGCTTTCCTCCGCCAGTCCCTTTTGCCGCAACAAGTCAATCACCACGGGCAGGCGGTCGTTGTAGAAACTCTCGCCGCGCATCAGATCGAAGCGCACGTCCAGCCGCCGGTAAAGACCATTGAATTCGCGGAGGCTGTGCTCGACGAACGAGGCCCACAGCCGGCGGTTCTCCCCGTCGCCTTGCTGCAGTTTGACCAGTTCCGCGCGCGCAGCCGCGAGCCACGCCGGATCCTCCTGGCTGCGGTTATAGCTCCGGACATAGATGCGCTCGAGTTCTTCGATCGGCTCCGCCTCGTAGGCGGCGGTGTCGGCAAAATGCCGGAAACCGAGGAGCAGCAGGCCGAACTGCGTGCCCCAATCGCCCAGGTGATTGTCGGCCACCACCCGGTAGCCGAGAAAACGGTGCAGCCGGTCCAGCGCGTTGCCGATGACCGTCGAGCGGATGTGGCCGACATGCATGGGCTTGGCCACGTTCGGACTGGAATAATCCAGCAGCACCGTCCGCCCCGTCCCGGGCGCCGGCACACCCAGCCGGTCGTCGTCCTGCACCAGTTCCAGCCGCCGCGCCAGCCACTCCGCCCGGAGGCGGAGGTTCAGAAAACCGGGGCCGGCCACGGTCACACGTTCCAGACGCTCCGGATCATGGAGCTGATCGGCGAGGGCCTGGGCGATCTCGCGTGGCGGCCGGCGAAGCGGCTTGGCCAGCGCCAGGGCGGCATTGCACTGGTAATCGCCATGGCGCTCGTCGCCGGTGGCCACCGCCGTAGCAGCAGCTTCCACCGGTGCCAGGTCGGGGAAAGCCTGCTGCCGGGCCTGCTGCAGCCCGGCGGACAATTCCTGTTCGATCGTGTGCTGCTTGAACATGGGCCGTACTAAAAACTGATGGTGGATTAACTTTACTTGCGCGCGGTGGGTGTTAACATACCCCCGTGAGACGCGCCAGTAAAAACGAATTTACCCGCGGCCATATCCATAAATGCAGGAGTTAGATCCATATGAAGAGCCAGAAGAAAGTTGCCCCTAAGACGTCGCGCCCGCGCGCGGCCAAACCCGCCGCCCGACCGTTGCCGACGCCACCCGCGCCGCCCAGCGTCACCCCCGTCCAACGCCAGCGCATGATTGAATCGGCGGCGTATTATCTGGCGGAAAAGAACGGGTTTTCCGGCGATCCCGCGCAGTATTGGTTGCAGGCTGAACAAGAGGTGAATGCCAGACTCGGCGTGAAATAATAGCCCATGAAGCCGCAGTTGATCGTCGCGCTGGATGTGCCGGACGGGGCCGAGGCGGTGGCCATGCTGGATCGGCTGCCCGCGGAGGTGTCGCTGTTCAAGGTCGGGCTGGAGCTGTTCTGCGCCGCGGGTCCCGGTGTGCTGGCGCCGTTCCAGGCGCGGCACAAGCAGGTCTTTCTCGATCTCAAGCTGCACGATATCCCCCGCACCGTGGAGCGCGCGGTGCAGGCCGCCGCCCGGCATGGGGTGTTTATGCTGACCGTGCATGCCGCCGGCGGATCGGCCATGTTGCGCGCGGCGGCGGAGGCCGCGCGCGCGCTGGGGCCCCACGCTCCGAAGATCGTGGCCGTCACCGTGCTGACCAGCTTGGATCAACAGGATCTGGCCGACGTGGGCGTGCAGCGGACACCCGCCGACCAGGCGCTGGCGCTGGCCCGGCTGGCCTTGGCCGCCGGCGTGGACGGCTTGGTCTGTTCCCCGCAGGAGGCCGCCGCCCTGCGCAAAGAATTCGGTTCCCACCCCCTGTTGGTCACGCCGGGCATCCGGCTGCCGGCCGACGTCCTCGGCGACCAGAAGCGCGTGGCCACGCCCGCCGCGGCCGTGCGGGCCGGGGCCAGCTTTCTCGTTGTCGGCCGTCCCATCCTGGAAGCGGCCGATCCCGCAGCGGCCGTGCAACTGGTCTTGCGCGACATGGCGGCCGCGTAAGCCGCCACCGGGTGGCCGGCGCTAAGGGCGCCGCCGATGTATTTAATTCCCGCGTGCTTTAACCCAGTTTCCGGATTGTCGCACACCCGCCCGGTCGCATCAGATGAACAGGGCAAGCACTACCGCGATGACCACGGCGGCGGCGACGAGCAGGGCGATGGTACGACCGTTAGTCCGCGGGCGGCCGGCGAGATCGCCGTACCCCTGTTCCCGCGCTTCGCGTTCATACTTCTTCAACGCCGCGTCATCGTCGTCGCGAGGGCGCATATAGTCGCGATCACGTATACCCATGGCATCACCCTACGCTTATTTTGTCTCCACGGCCTGGATCGTCACGGGGCCGAGCAGGCCGGCAGAAAACTGATAATCAGGCCCTGAAAAAAACTCCTCGAGCCGTGTCCGACGCTGCTCCCCGGAGAGCTGGTTGTCGCCCACCAGCCGGTTCGGCCACAGGTTGACCACCGAAATTTCCAACACGTTCTCACCGGGCTTGACGGCCCCGGTGATCTCCACCCGCCAGGGCGGACACCAGGCCACGCCCAGATCCCGGCCGTTGAGCTTGACCCGCGCCGTTTCTTTGACCGTGCCCAGATCCAGCCAGAGGCGGGGAGCCTGTGGCGATGTAGGATATAAGATTTCAGATGTATGATTTGCCGTTCTGTTGCTCACATCTGACATCTTAAATCTGCCATCTGAAATCACAGGAAAATTGAAAATTTTCCTGTACATCGCCGCGCCGCTGAAATCATGCACCGCCGGCTCCGGACGTTTGTTCCAATCTTCCAGTTTTTCAAATTCCATCAAGCCCCTGGCTTGATCGCCGCTCAGATTATTGATCGGATAAAACCACTGCGGATCGAACTGCACCGTCCACGGCCCCGTTATCTCCTGCACCGAAGTGAATTTCGGGAAATTTCTTTGAGTTCCGCCGGCGGAACTCTTTGGAGTGCGGTCGCTTGAGACCGCTTTAGCTGAGCCCTGAACCCTGCCGTCTGAACCCCTCCCCTCCGATCCCTGAACCCTGAACCCTGCCCCCTTCCTGAAAACAACAAACACCGCCCCATACGGCTCAAACTCCAGCGACACTTCTATCCTGCCATCCTTCGTCTGTTTGAATTCCGGCAGTTTCCGCTGTTCGCCCGTCACCGGGTCCCATATTTCCGGCTGATTCCCGATCAGCCGGAATGTGCAGTCGGCCTTCAGCGCGCTGCCGTGCCGGTTCGCCACAAAGTAAATGTCGGCATCATCGGTACGACGATGGATGAAATCCACCAGCGCATTCTCCGCTTTGCTCTGAAATGCGAAATCCACGGGCACTTTATCCTTCGCCAACACCTCGCGAATACTCGTGCCGCAGATCACGCGCCCCTTGCCGTAGGAACGCGACAGCGCCGGCGTGGCTGGTTTTGTTCCCCACATCTTGTCGGCAATTTTTCTGAGCTTTTTTTCGCTCTCGGGATAACCGGTCAACCCGGGTGTGCGCTGGGGTTTCGGGCCGATCACCGTGGCGCCGGCGGCCACCAGTTCCTGGATCTTCCGCGCCACGCTCAGCGGCATGACCGGCCGGTCCGGCAAAACCAACACCCGGTAGCTCATCCCATCCCCGCTTCGCTCTCCGAGCTTCGCAGGGCAAGCGGGCAGCACGATCCGCTTATCTTTGACCGACAGCCGCGTCAGCAGAACCTCGGTATTGCAAACATCATAGTCATAGCCAAACCCGCGCGCAGGATCGATATTCTTGGGCGGCACAAAGTTCGGCACCTCGTCGCCGCTGTAGTACAGCACGTCGGCCACAAAGAGACCCTGCCGCAGCATGTGACAGCACCGCGCCAGGTACCGCAAAAGCTGCTCGGCTCCCTGGTTCCACCAGGTCTGGTTGTGGCTGAAATGTATGCCGCCGAAGACCGACTTGCCGGGCAGACCATTCTCCGGGCCGGACGTGGCCGAGCCATGGATGCTCAGCGCATTGATGCCTTCGCAAAAAGCGGTGTTCGCGTGCTGCAGTAGATCAACGGGCGCCGTGCCCCAGCGCGCCCGGCGTCCCCCGCTGGTGAAGGCCTCGGAGGCCACCATCTGTTTGCCGTACAAATGGCCGGCGCTCGCAGCCTGCTTCGCGTTGACGTTCTGGGCGCCATCCATCCACGCGGGAGTCGTGACGGTATGATGATCAGCCGGAGCGCCCTGGTTTTCTTTCCATAGCTCGATTTCCCAGAACTCCGCGACCGGCACATCCATGCGTCCCTGGTTCATGAGCCCGTCATTGAAATACAAGCGCGGATGATGTTGACCGCCCGCTTCCGCCCGCACCTTCAGTCCATCGGCATGCGCCAGTTCCGCCCAGCGCCCGTAGTGCCTGTCCGCTGCACAATCGGCGATGGTCCGCCGCACGTCTGCTAGAAAGCGATCCGTGATCTCAACACTGTCCACGATCTCACCTGCCAGCGCGGAAAGGTAAGGCACCGGATCGTAACCGCGCCGTGTTTGAAATTCCTCGAGCAGCTTCGGCGACCAGGAATACATGAGGTCGGCCTCGAAATTATCCTCAATGGAATACTGCCAGGTCTTGCTAACCAGCGCGCCCGCATCACCAAGCAAGGGCTTGATTCCGTGCTCATAATGCTTATCCATCGCCGCCGGGTTGAGGTAATCGGTTATGAGGCCGTTGCCGAATGCCACTTTCATGCCTGTCGTAGTGCGGCCGATCCGCACGACTTTCCAAGTCCCGGCCGGCACGTCCCAGGTCAGGGTGCCATCGGCAGCCACCCTTTCTGTTAGGTCGATCCGGTCACGCAACGCAAGCGGACGCTCGTCGGGCAACGCGACCAGGTCTTCCCTGACAAGATTGACTTGATCGATCTGCCGTGTTGCCGTGACGCCCAGCGGATTGGTGATCCCCCGCTTGGCCGCCATGCGCGCCACCCGCTCGACCTCGGCTTTGCTTCCCAGCGCAAAGTCGCGCACTGTCGCATCCTTCTCCAGCATGACGCGGAAATAGCGGGCCGTGGTGGCCGGGACCGCCTGGTAGATCGGGTTGTTGTTCTCCATGTGCAGCGTGGCCACCGCCTTGAAAACGACGCCGTCCTCCGACGCCTCAACAGTAGCCTTCCCCCCGAGGTCAAGCCAAGCCTGGTCAACGACGTGTGGCCCGCCGAAATCCACAAGGATCCATGGCTTCTCGTCTGCTTTATCTGGTCTCCAAAATGTGTTGAAATTCCCGTCCAGCAGATTCTGCAAATCATCCGGATTGCTGCTCACCGCAACTGCGGGTTTCGGGTTGGCAGCCGCATCAGGAACAGGAAAAGCCTGGACCGCCACATCGGTATAGAGTGTTCCCTTGCACTTCGGCTCCACAAGCTTGGCAGAAAACTTCTGCGGTCCCTTGATAACGGTTTCAGAATAAACCATCATCCAGGCTCCATGCTCAGGGGTAATCCAGGGTCCGCCGCATGGCCATCCCGGACACGTATTCACGCCGATTTTCAAGCCCAGCCTGTTAGCCTCACGAACAGAATGCCTGAAAAGTCCCCGCCAGTTGTCGCTCATGTAGGGCGCATCTGCCGTCGCATTCAAATCAATCAGCATCGCGCCGCCGACGCCTTTCGCTTTCAGTTCCTCCATGTGCTGGGTAATGTCGTTGGTCGTGATCCGGCCGATCCAGAACATGTTGACCCACGGCTTCGCCTCGTCCGGCGGAGTCACAAATGCTTGCGCCAGATCGGATTCAGCCCGTGCCATTCCAGCCAGCGCATAAATCGCCAGCCCAGCCAACAGCATTAGTTTCATCAATTTCCGTGCAGTCATGATGTTAAGACTTTCATTATCCAGAAGACAGAATTCAGGAGTCAGAAATCCGAATACCAAAAGCAGATCGATTCGTGCACCATTCTGGATTCTGACTACTGGCTTCTGAATTCTTCGTCCCGCCCTCACTTCTCCAACATATTCACAACATCCGCCTCGCGCGATTTCGGCGTCACTTTCAGAGAGACCACGTGGCTGCCGCGCAATTCACCTTCCACCGTGGTGTTGTAGAGTGCATGGAGTTTGAAGTTCACATCCCAGTCCTTCGGCCAGGCCGGGAACAGGTAGATCTTCTTGCCCACCACCTGCATCAGCATCGCCTGCAGGGCGGTCATGGTGACGCCGCCGTGACTCTGGTCCAATTGCCCGACCTGGTTGGGCCCCCAGAAGGCGGGGAAGCGGCTGTAGGGCTCATGCGACGCGAAGCTCGACGTGACCAACCGAGCCGCCTGCTCGGCTTTGCCCACGAAGGCGACCTGGACGGCTTGCAGTCGCCAGCCGCCTACCCGGCCCTCCCAAGGAACGCCGTTCCGCGGAACAGGCGGACACCATCTTTCAACGGTCCGGCGACCGATGTCGGCCTCCGGACTGTCAAAAGCATAGAGACGGTAGGGAAACACCGCGTAAAGGTCCGGAATCTCATCACCCTGCCACGTCTTGATCACCTCCGCCGCGACAAGGATCTTCTTGTCCGCATCGTCCTTCATCCGCACCTCTGGCCGTTCGGAAGGTGGCAACTTCCAGTCGGCGAGTTGAACCGGCACGGCAGCATCCTTCAGCGTCGCCATCGGTATGTCCGGCACATCGTCCAGGGTCTTCTTCCACGCGGCCCGCTGGGCGACCGTGGTCTTGTCTTCCGGCAGTGCCAGCAGGCGCGGCAGGACGTAACGCAAACCGGCTATTTCGGGCAACGGGTTAACCACTTCATGACCTGATTCAAGCGCACAGGCCGGATCCATGTGGATCTTGCCTTTCTCATCGCGCTTCCAATGCTGGTCATAGAATGTTGTGACTCCATCCGCTATCGGCATGAGCATGTCACGCAGGAACGCCTCATCACCGGTGGCTTCGTAATAATCGAGCATTTTCGCCGTGAGTTCCAGACCGCCGTGCCAGAGCCAGCGGACATATTCATTCTCCTGATAGGTCCCCCACGGATACACGGTCGCGGGAATGTAGATGCCTTCATGATGGTATTGCAGCTTGGTGCGCTCCCTGGCCATCGGCACCATCGCGCCATACATTTTGAACAGCGGCATCAACAAGTCGTAGTCCCCGCCCAGGAGCAGCGGCCCGTAGGCGGTCGTCGCCTGGTCCAGGAACCAGTAGTTGGCGCCAAGCGCCCGGTTATCGGCATCATCCAGGCTGTCCGGCTTCCTGCTGTTGACCGTGAAGATGGTCCCGTTGTGCTTGGCCGGGAAAGCCCCGCGTCCGCCGCCTGCCAATATAAACCGCTGTAGGGCGTAACCCTGGGATACCACCGCCCCGGCCGGCTCCACACTTATGGCGGGCCGCTTGTGATTCTCCAGCCCGCGATCCCCAGTCAACTGCAATTCACTCCGTTCCTTCTGGCGCGCAGCCGCTTGTTCCGCGGTTGTCGGCACACCATCATCCGGCGTCCGAACGTAAATCCAACTGCGGTTCCAGAAATCCTGCCACCACGTGCAATGCGCCTTCCATGCTTTGTCCAAACCGGTCTTGCGTTCCTCGGCGACGATGCCATCGAGCTTTTCCACCCATTGCTGCGCAGTGTCCATTTGTGCTGTCAGCACATGGATGGCGATATCCAGCCGACGGGTCGGCGCCGCGGTCTTCAACGCCTGCGTCGCCTCGCCGGCAGCGGCGGGGACCATGCTCTTGCCGCTGATAGCGCCGCCAAAGGTGTTGTGCAGGATCGGATCATGCACCAGAGGCAACAGGCTTTCCACGCCCTGCAGCTTCATTGATAGCGGAACGATGGTATTCTCATTGCGGTGATACCAAACGATGCGGTTGTCCTTTTGGGGAAGCACCGTGTCGGCCTTCTCCATGACCGGTCCTGTGTTCTGTCCGCTCAGGTAGCCGATATTGTCATCCCGCTGCATGTCACGATCCTTCGTGCGCCAGACGTATAAGCCGACCTGCGCCTGCATATCCTGCTTTGATTCACTCTCGATGTGAATCACCGGACGGTTGGCGTCCACCCAGACTCTGACGAGAAGCTCGTCAGAGGAGGAAGCAGGGTTCGAGGTTGCAGCCGCAGGGTTCAGGGTGTCAGGGTTCAGGTTCGATCTGCCCGCTGCCTTCTGACCTCTGACTTTTGACTTTTGAATTCTAATTTCAATGCACCCTTCCCTCAACTTCAGTTCCTGCCGGAAGCCATTGGTTTTGTCCAGCGGCGGATCGAACCGCACGCGCACCTGCCCCAGCTTGACCAACCGTCCGCTATCCGTCCACGCATCGGTCTTGGAAATGAAGAACACCAGGTCGCCGTTCGGCTCAACCCAAGCATTCAGGCCGATGTCGCCGTTGCCCAGCGGCATGGAGCCCAGCGCGTTCGTGCTCGGCGAATCCCAGACTACATTGCAGGCGTCCAACGGATCGGCGGTTTTCGAAGCCAGAGCTGCTGTCGCCACATTCAAAACCGGACACGCCATCAAGAGCAGCAGGGCCGCCGCTGTGACTATGACACAAGCGCTATTCCTATTCATCAGTTCGTCCTCTTGGGTGGAAACAAGTCGAGATTTCTAATTGATGCCTGGATTTTGAGCCTGACTCGTTGGGCCGTGATAGAATCGATTTGTTTGCTGAAGATGTTGCCGTAGACCGCACCGCTGCAGATGGTTTGCCAGGAACCGTCTGTTTCCTGGATTTGAAGTTCAAAGACGCGTCCCTGGCCGCGACGATGGCCCGGATTGTCAATGGTGAACTCAACCCGGTCAAACGTTGCTGTCATCCCGAAGTCTATTTCGCCGTTCGTCATCTTCTTTCCCGCGGCAAGCGAGCTCTGCGACGGCGCGGCCAGTGCGAATTCCTCCACGGGCCGATCATACTCGAGCTTGAGAATGGTGTCGGGCTTTGCGTTCTTACCGGTCAGGAAGGTCTTTGCGAGCAGCTTGCAGGGGAGCGCAGGAATTTGCGGCGCACCATCCAGCGCGTGAACATAGACGATGTTGTCCCGGAACACACAACCCGGCCAGGGACCGGCGCGCACGCCGTTGAGGCTTTCGGCATATTTCGCCAGCCACGGACCCGTCGTCTTCCCCGGGATCGGCAGACCATCGAGCATCGGCGGAAGCCCAAACAGGTAGTTCCGGTCGGCGCAGGCGACGCTGACCATGGTGCGCACGCGCTGTTCCAGCGACGACATGTCAACAAGCTGCGCCTTCCGCAATTCCGGCGTCACCACCAGCGACCTTACCACCCCATCCCGATATACGCATTCGACCGTGGTGTTACCGGCGGCATGCAGTTTGAACGACACATCCCAGTCCTCCGGCCAGGCCGGGAGGAGGAAGATCCTCTCGCCGTCACTTTGCAACAACATGCTTTGCAGCGCATTAGCCGAAACCGCTCCGTGATCGCTATCCGGGGTATAGTCCATCTTCGTTTCCCAGAACGCCGGGAACCGGGCGCGCGGATGGCTGGGCCATGCCATGTTCGGATCGACGTTATCCGTCCAGTCAACAAACTGGTCATTATAATTAATGCTCGTTAACCGCGCGGCCTCGCGCGGCAGACCAAGATAGGCGGCTTGCACGGGGGCCGATTGCCAACCGCCGGTCTCCACGGCCTGCTTATCATCCGTGCCATCCAGGCTGATCGTGCGCACATGATATGACTGGCGGCCCATCGCGAGCCGGGCTTCATTTCCAAGCCAGGCCTGCCGGAACGGGTATACCGAATACATCTCCGGCGTCTCACAGATCTCGCGGCCCGAGGCATACTTTTCACCGACGGCCAGAAGGTCTAGGCCCTTGATCCGACGCGTCGGCACGTCGGGCATGGCCGCAAGCAGCCGCATCCAATGCGCCTTACGCTCGGAGCCAATGTCATAGCTCAACAACTTTGTAAGAACGTGGCGGAGGCCCGTGATTTCGGTGTTGGGATTGGTCACCGGCAGGTAAGTTTCCACCGTTGCGGCAGACTCCATCAGCAGCTTGCCGCGGGCATCGCGCTGCGGGAACTGCAGTTCGTAGAACTTGATAAACTCGTCAGCGCAGGGCAACAGGATTTCATCGAGAAAGCTGCGGTCGCCGGTATGTTCGTAGTAATCGCACATGATGGCCGGCATTTCGATGGTGGCCAGGAAATGATAGCGCAGGTGTCCCGGCAGGCCGTCCCCATTGAACACGCCAACGTTGTGCCACAAGCTGGCTTCCATGATGAACGCCCCGTCATGCCCGAAAATCTTCCGACAACGATCCCGGCAGACCTGGAGTCCATTACGTACGAACTGCATCCCGGGCAGCATCGTGTCGTAATCGCCCCGCGTGGCCATCGCCCAATAGGGATGCCGCGTGTTCTGCCACATGAACGGCAGCCCCTCCCAGTCGCGGTGATCGGCGGACTTCGCGCCGCCACCCGTAAGCGACGGCACCCCTTCCGGCAGGTCCATGGTAAAGATCGATCCGTTGAACGGCTGCGGCACGGTACCGCGGCCGGCACACGCCTCGGCAAAACGCTCCAGCGCATACCGCTGCGAGATTTGTAACGCGTTCTGCGCGGCATCAATCTCCTTGTGCCCTTCATACGCCTTTGAACCCTGTGCAAATTGCGTGAAACGGCACTGGTCTAAGTTGATCTTCCCCGCGCCGCACTTCTCCACCAAAATGTGGCTGCGCTCCCAGAATCCCTGCCACCAGCGCTGATGCGCCACCCAATCGAAAGTCACTGGCTTTTCTAATTCCTCAAACCATTCAAGCAGCGTTGCGGTCTGAATCGACAATACCCGCACCGACAGATCAAGGGTTTTCGAACCGCGCAATTGCAAGGCGCGTTTCCCAGCTCGCACAAAACCATTACCGCTCAACCGGCAGCCGGACGTACGGTTCATGATCGGATCAGCCACCTTCGCGGCGAACTCCGGTGTGTTTTGAGAACGGACACGATCCATCCAGACCGACGATGTATTTCTATACCCCCACGCCAGCCGGTCAGCTTTGTCGTCCAGTTCCGAACAATCGCGCAAGGTCTCAAAACTTGCAACAACGTCTAATGGCATCCGGCTCGTGCCGGTAACGCGGATGACCGGATGGTTGGCATCCACCCAAAGGCGGAGATGCACGTCACCGACACTGATCGTCATGGCGCCATCGCGCAGCACAAGAGTTTGCCGAAAGTTGCTGTTCGCCAGTGTCGGTGTCAGGTGCAGCCGCACACGTCCAAGTTTTCGAAGCGCATGACCCGCATCAAAAGCATCCACCTTGCTGACGTAAAACACCAAGTCGCCGGTCGGCTCGACCCAGGCATTGACGCCTATGTCTCCGTTGCCCAGCGGCATCGAGCCGAAGGAATCCTTGCTCGGGCTGTCCCACACCACGTTGCAGGCATCCAGCGGGTCAGCAGGTTTCGCTTCCGGGCCCGGGGCCGCCGCTCTAACAGTCTGGCACGCGATCAAGGCCAGTACGGCTGCCTTGCCAATCATCATTGCTGATTTGTTCATATCTTGATTTTCACTTGTAGAATTGTGTCACCGTCCTGACCCACTCATCCGCCATGAGCTGGTGACCGGAATACGTGGGATGCACCCCGTCAGCGGCCCAGTATTCAGCAGGTGCGCGCTTACAGGCATCGTCAAAAACCTTCTGATACTTCACAAGGGCGGCCTGATACTTGGCGGCCAGTTTCGCGATAATCGCCTGTCGTTGCCTGATATCCTGGTCCCGCGCGTCTCCTTCCTGGTGCCCCTCCTTGGGCAGATAGAACGGCTCGCCAAGAACAAGTCGGATGTTCGGATTGGCCGCCCTGGCGTTGGCAAGAAGCTTGTCATAGACTTGCTCATATTGATCTAACGGCACTTTCCTTTCGTCCCCGCCGCCAATCCCGCTGTCGTTGATACCTATCAAAATGCTCAGCAGATCCGGCTTCAAGTCGAGTGTATCGTTCTGCCAGCGTGCCGCCATCATCTTGACGTTGTTCCCGCTGACAGCGCGGTTGATGAACGTAACCTTTCTTTCCGGGTACTGCGCACTGAATCTGGCCGCAATGATGAACTGGTAGCCTTGCCCGAGAAGCAGATGGGGACAGTCATTACGATGGCGTTCCCCGTCGGTGATCGAGTCACCCTGAAACAACACCCTGGCATTCTCCTTGAACAACGGCGTATCAGCGACAACCTGCCCCGCCAATTGACTCTTCAGCGCTTTTTGAACCGATGGCAGAATGACTTCCTTCGCACCCGCGGAATTGGGATGAATGCCATCGGGCACGTAAGTGTTCCACGTTGAGTGATCTGACTGACTGTTATAGAGAGAAAGCCAGCTGGTATAGGTATCTATGAACAGCACGCCCTTATTGGTCTGCGCGACTTCGCGATAGCCCTGGTAGTATTTCGCCAGCTCCGGCCGCTGGCCGGCATGCGCGCTAGTGCAGTTGTTCATAGTCTGCACGACAATCTCGACATTCTTGCCCTTGCCCTGGTTCTGCTTGCCGGCCCAGTCGCGGATCTGGTTGATCATCGCCTGCAGATTGTCGCGAGACGCCTGCTGGGAAATCTTATACGGCAGGTACGCATCGTTCATCCCGAACTCAATGAACACGGCGTCGGGATTGTCTTTTTCCAGCAACTCGCTGAGCTGATGCATTCCATCTTTGGAATCGGTCGTGCCTGCTTCGGGTTTGGAGGCCGAGCCGCACACGGCCCGGTTGGCCAGCGTCACCTTGCCCGGATATCCCAACCCACTGAGCCAGGCGCCGGTCTGTTCAAACCAGCCGTTATTTTGATTCCAGCTCTTATCGGTCAGACTGGTTCCAATTGCCCCAATAGTAAGATTCTCGCCATTTTTTAGCCGCTCAAGAATCGCACCCTCGCTAAACAACGGAACACAAACCAGAACTGCCGCAACAATATGTTTCCATTTCATAACATTTCCCATTTCGTTCACTCATACTGATCAGAAAAGATTTACCACTGATTACACGGATATCACTGATGTGAAATGATATTTCAAACTCTTCATCCGTGTCATCAGTGTAATCAGTAGTTCACTCTCTTATTATTTACTTTCTGACAATTTCCACCACCATCCCCGGATCGGAAAGATCGCCTGGCGTCGCGGCAGAAAGCCCAATGGTCTTGATCAAGTCTCCGGGAAATACCAGTTTATTCCCATCCTCCGTCACCTTCGATGTAATATCAACAGCACTGTCGCCGGCAAGATCCTGAGCCCAGATCGTAACATCGCCAAGCGGTTTTTCGAACGCCAGCGTCAGGCTCTTGTAATAACCGAATATGCCTATTTTCCCTGTTACCTTTTACGACCTGCAGCGAAATATCCGCCTCGGGGAAATAACATCCCTGCTCGTCATTTATCCGGCCAAGAGTGCCAATGCAAATCGCGCCATTTGGATTTAACGCCGCCACTGCGTACGGAGGTTCACCATCACATTTGACTTCCGGCAGAAGAAGCCCGCGCGTAACCCTGGCCGGCGCACCCTGCGAAACCACCTTGTTCACGCACGCATAGGATGATTTATACTTTGTGGCCCAGTCCTCCGCGCTTGTCCAGAACTCGCCGGCCGGAAATTTGTATGAATCAACCAGCACCTTGGTGTCGACATGCGTCTCCATCACTCCGGTGCCAAAGGCGGGCGCGACGCGCTCCCACCTGACGGCCCTGACCACTTCATCCATGCGCTTCTTGAGGTTGCGCGGGCCTTTGAGAAAAATGTCCGGATCGTCGCCGGGCCTCAGTCCGACCATCGGGCTGCGCATAACGCCCATAGTGCCGCCGAGCACCGCGGCCATGGCGACTTCATCCTCACAGTTGAGATAGCCGCTCTTGGCCGGCTTGGTCTTGACGGCGTCAAGGATGCAGGCCAAGCGGTCGAGCATGGTCGGGATGCCAAGCTGCGGCGAAATATCATGCAGCCGCATGACCTCGGAGTATTGGATCACCCTCTTGCCCGCTTCGACATAACCGGGATACACCCGGCCGCATCCGGGATAGGAGTTGAAGGGGCCGTCCTTCGAGGCATTGCCGTGTTCCATGACCAGTACGGGGGCGATCTGGCCGGCGAGGTCGGTAATCATCCTCCAGGCCGCCTCGTCGCCGCCCCCGTCCATCTTCCAATACCCGATGCCCGCCGCCTTTGACCACGCAAGACGCTCACTCCAGAAAACTTTCCTGTACTCAGCTTCCGAGCCGAAGGTCTTCTTTCGCGCCGCATCGACGGCCGGTTCATAGGCGCGATACCAAAGGCCGACACCCCGCCAGCCGCACTCCTTCACCCGCTGGTTGAGCGTGACGAGATTCTCTGGAATCGAGCCTTTGAACGAAGGGAATTTCCTGGGATCGAGCTTGGAGAAATTCCGGTAGCCGAGATCCTTGATCTTCGGAATGTCCCAGCCGTCGTCTAACACCACCCACAGATCCCCTTTGACCTTCGGATAGAAATTCTTCAGCCAGCCGTTGGCACCGAACAAGGTCTCCTCGTTGAGTTGAACGGCCGCGTATTTGTCAATCGACGCCACCTGATACAGGATGGGGTCATTGTTCTTGGCGCCCTGGCCCTGCATATAACTTTGGGCCGACCACGTGCACCAGTAATTCGGCGATTTGCCCAGCTCGGTTGGAACCAGATTACGTGCGGCTTCAGCCGCTGTTGCGTGAAGCACCATCAGCAGGGCTGAAGCTGCGGCAATTCTTATTATGTGTGGAGACATCATGGCTGCTTAAGGTTGAGGAAGAGTCACGCGGAAGTTCGCCGGCTTGGTGCCGCTCTTGACGATAACGATGTTCTCGCCCTTCCTGGTGTCAAAGGTCAGCAGTTCGGCTGACAGGGTTTCGCGCTTCTTGATATTCCGATAGAGATCGACGCTTTGCTTGCCCCAGTAGTTGCGCAGAGTGCAGGATCCGCCGCGCTGCGAGGTCACTTCGACGAAATCAACATTCCCCGATTTCATCATTGAGGTCACCAGGAAATCGCCCTTGGCGCGCAGGGTGAAGCTGGCGTCCATGTCCTTGGGCCAGGCGGGAAAGACGCGGATCACGGGCGTGCCGCCGGGCGTGGCCGCGCCCGATTGCAACAAGGCGGCGGACATCCCCTCGCTGAACGTGGCCTCCTGCTGCCAGTCGAGGGCAAAGCCGCCTTCAGGATTGTATTCGCGGATGCGGTTGATCCAGCGTGTGGGGGCATCTTGACACGTCTTCCAATAGGATTGCTGGTAAACAAAGCAATTCTTCACCCACTCGGTGCTGCCGAGCCTCGCCGCTTCGCCACAGAACCTCGCCAGCGGCGACGCTCCGCCGCCGTTCGCGCCTTCGTTCTTGTTCATCTCAATCCATTTGGCCTGCCTCAGACTGGCCAGCGTGTTCATCGCCATCTGCCATTCGTCGGGATTTGTTAGTTTCGATTCGGTATTTACCAGGTCGAATACGTTGACCAGCATCAGGCGCGGGTCGTGGTCCGACCCAACCCGGGAGTCCCGCGCAATGCCAGTGGCGAACACCGGTTCCCCGGCCTGTTGCAGCACACCAATAGCCTGCGGAGTCGCATGGGTCGGATAGGGAGCCAGCTTGTCGAGCATCTCCTGCCACAACGGCACAAGCTCGGCATCGACATTGAGCAGTTTCGCGGCCTTGATTGCGACCGGAAAAGTTCCGCGGATGGAGGCCAGATCATTGATGCCATCCCGCACACCGTCACTGTACGTCTCCGCCCAGGACGCGTTATTGATGTGATATTTGCCGTCTAATTCCAGTTTTGTCTCTGGATACGTGCGGTACAATTCGGCGGCACCTTTGAGCATCGGATAGGCCCTCTCTTTCAGCCACGCGAAGTCATGCGTGTACTCGTAGCGTTCCCAGTACCACTGCGCCGCCTCGGCGGTGTTATACAAGAGCCGGGAACATGTTCCGCCGGACCAGCGGGTCTCCCAATCGCTGCGCGTTTTCCGTGTCGGCCGTGGCCCGGTCTCGGGCAAGACCTCCGGTCCGTCGAACGTAAAGGTCTCGCCGATCCAGATGGCATCCCTGCCGGCGCCAAGATGCTGAGCGGCAACCTTATTGATACGCGGGAATATCCGGCTGAGCATGCTGAAATAGGGATCGGCCAGTTCCGGGTGGTTCGCCTGTTCGAACACCGGCGTCAGGGTCTGGCGCGAACTGTTGAACCACCAGTACATCGAGCCCCAATACTGCCAGCCGTCCTGAACATTAAATATTCCGCCGTTGGCATGGATCGGATACTTGCCGCGGTTGCAGGTGTTCATGCCGTAAAGATAATAGAGCCAGTGCTGGTCGAAGCTCTCATCGAACGGCCGGTCGTGCGTGGCCGGCAGATAGATGAATGACCGCTTCCAGAAGTCATGCCATTGGGCCGTGGTGGAATCAAAGATGGCATCGAAGGTGGTTGCCAGGGCCGCTTTCACCTCCGCGCTCGCCAGCGCCACAACATCCTCGTTGGGCGTCATCGCCGCTGCGCTTCCGATGTAGATGGTGAACGCGCCCCGGCCGGCGGCAATGGTCAACTGGCTGTCGGTCGCGGTCACCTTGCGGCCTTGCACGGCAATGACACAGGCCGATGCGCAATAAAAGTCATTGACCGTCATTCCGGTATCGCATTTTTCGGTGAAGACCTGCTTGAGCACCAGCATGTTGTTCTGCTGCGATTGCGTGGAAGCACGGTGGTATAGGTTCGTCGTCAAATCCGGTTGCATCCATTTCAGATCGACGGTGATGACGGAAGGTTCGGCCCGGTTGTCGGTGATCTCGATAGCAAACACGTCGCGATCCCGCCAGGCGACGATCCGCGCGCTGACATCGGTGCCTTGCACGCTCTCATAGCCGTCATAGACGTGCAGGTCCTGATCGCAGGTGCTGACAAAGGGACTTCCCGAGAAACCGATGGCGACATGCCCGATCTTGGAGTTGCCGTCAGTGTGGCTGGTGTAGCTGAAAGTGGTCGTTGCGCTACCCCTGTAGAAGACATCCGGCCGGCCGAAATTGAACTCCAGCTTCGAACCCGACCCGTCAATCCAGACCAATGTTCCCATTTTCCCGTTGCCCAGCGGAATGCCTTCGATCGGTTTGGTCGGCTTCGTGAAGTGCAGATCGATGGGCGCCAGGTACCGGGCATAATCCATGGTGATCATGGAGGAACCTGCCCGGAATTCCGCGGTTTCCGCCGAAATTCCAAGAAGTTCGATACAGAACAAAACAGCCATTGTTGCGATCATCAGTGAATGCATGAGAAACCTTTCATTTCGGTTGTCAGCCGCCTTGCCAAACATCCCCAGTAATGTATTTCGTAGGCAGCCAATTATCAGCATCGCGTTGGGTTTGGAGGGCGAGCGTCCTCGCGAGCCAATCGTTTCATAGTATCACTGCGGGGCCTTGGCCTTACGTTGCGTGCTTCCCATGGCCGGCCACTTTCCGGCAGCGGCAGAGGGGCATTGGCCGCCCAAGCCTCGTTGGGCTGCGGGCCGAGTTCCAGTTCGAGCGTGCCGCCGCGCACGACGTCGCGCTGCCGGATCCACCAGGTGTCCAAACGCTTGCCGTTGAGCTTGGCGGATTGAATATAACGGTTGGCCCGCGAGGCGTTGTGCGCCACCACGGTAAAGGTCTTGCCGCTGTAGTGTTCTTTCGAGAGCTGAATGGTTGCCTTCGGGTACAGCGGGCTGCCCAATTCGTAAACCGGGTCCATGCGGCAGCCGCCGTCGGTCTGGAACAGGCCCAGCGCCGCCATGACAAACCACGCGCTCATCTGCCCCTGGTCTTCGTCGCCCAGGTAGGCATCGGCGGGGGTGTGGCCGTAGTAGGCGTCGAGGATGGCGCGCGCCCACTTCTGGGTCAGCCACGGCTTCCCGGCCCAGTTGAACAGCCAGGCGACGTGCATCGTGGGCTGGTTCCCGTGGTTCATGGGGAATTCCTCGACCCGCTCGCCCGCAGCGTTGAAACGCGTGGGCGCGGACTTCTCGAAGGCCTCGTTCAGCCGGCTGACGAAGCGGTCGCGGCCCATCGCCTGCACCAGGCCCGGCACATCCTGCGGCACGAACCAGGTGTACTGCCACGCATTGCCCTCGACGTAGCCGGGCGTGTGGTACGGATCGAAGGGCGTCTGCCATTCGCCGTTGGCCTTGCGCGGGCGGGCGAAGCCGGTCTCGGCATCGAAGATTTTGCGCCAGCTCTGCGACCGTTTGAGGAAGGTTTCAGCCAAATCCTTGCGTCCGAGCGCCAGCGCGAGCTGGGCCACGCACCAGTCGTCGTAGGAATATTCGTGCGTGTTGGAGCACCAGGGACCCTTCCAATCGCCGGGCTGGGCGCCATCCGGGGCCACGTAGCCGTGCTTCAGATAGTTGCCGAGGTTTTCGTTGCCGGCCCGACCGCCGCCGGGCAGTTGCTGGGGGGTGGCAGTCTGCATCTTGACGATGGCCTCGAGGATCTTCGCCCGATCGAGACCCTTGACGCCGTGCTGGGACGCGGCGACCAGCAGGGCGATCTCGTGTTCGGCCACCATGATGCTGATGTACTTCAAGCCGGCCGGGCCCTTGGCCAGCCAGCCACACGTTTCATATAGCGCCATCTGCGACTTTACCCAGCGCGCGGACCACTCCGGCGCCAGAAGGTTCATCACCTGGTTCAGGTTCCAGAAAGTGCACCAGAACGCATCGCAGCCGAGCATCACCGCGTCCAGATCTTTGAGCTGCTGTACGCGCTTGGCGGTGTCCATCCATGCACCATTGACATCGCTGAAGGTGTTGCGTCCGGCCAGGGCGCGGTAGAGGTTGATATAGAAGCGCACCTTCTCGCGCGCGTCGGGCGCCTCGATCGTCACGCGCCCCAGCAGCTCGTTCCAGGCGCGGCGCTGATTCTGCACCACGGCGGCAAAATCCCAGCCGAACGGTCCGGCCAGTTCCTGCTGCAGGTTCAGCCTGGCGTTGGCCGGGCTGACCAGCGAAATCCCGGTGCGCACCGACACCTGCTCGCCGGCCGTTGTCTTGAACTCGACAAAGGCGCCGCAATCTCCGGCCTCGTTGAGTTCCTTGGCATCGGCGACCACCGTGCCACCCTGCCAGCCGCCCAGCGTGTCAAACGGCCGGCTGAACTGCGCGATAAAGTGCAGATCAAAGTGCTGGTGACCATCGCCGTATGTTGCTCCTTCAGGGACATCGGTTTGAATGGTGCCTTCCAGTTCGGCTGGACCGGTGCGGCGCACCTTCGCGCCCAGCACCCGCATCTCGTATTCGGTAGGCAGGAGGAAATCCAAAAGCACCCGTGCCTGGTCGCTGGCCGGGAAGGTATAGCGCTGCAGCGAGGCGCGTGTCGTCGCCGTCAGTTCGGCCTTGATGCCGGTATCCTTCAGGAACACCTCGTAGAAGCCTATGCCACCGCGCTCGGTGGCTTTGTCGAACCGCGAACTGTAACCGGTACCGTCCAACCCCGGCTGGGTACGCAGGGGACCGAGCGTCGGCATCATGCCCAACCCGGCCATCGTCCATTCGTGGATATGACTGAAACAATCAATCTGCTCGATTGAATATTCGTAGCCGGCAATCCATCCTTGCGTCTGGTTGTCCGGCGCCAGCTTGACCATGCCGAACGGCATCCATGGCCCCGGCGCGATCATCCAGCGCGAATGCGCCGTGCCCTTGAAGACGTCCACGTAATCCGCCGGCGTCACCGGCAGACACGCCGACAGTTTCAGGGACGTCTCCGCCAGCAGCCGCCCGCCGGCGCTCAGTTGGACGAAGGTCCCCTGCCCCGGCGCCGACGCCGGCGCGGGGATTTCCAGCACCTGCAGGCCCGGCTCCAGCGGCCACGCGCGCGCCCGATCGCCGTCCAGGCTGACCGCAAGCGAGCCTGGCTGTTCATGCTGATAGACCTCGACCCGCACGGTGGCCGGCTCCCGGCGGCGATCGCTTACGGCGTACGGCGCGGCGGTGACGGAACGGACCACCGTGGGCGACGCCGGTACGAGCCGCGCCCCGGCCGGGGTTTCGAGGCGCAACGCGTCAAAGAGCAGCCAACTGCCGCGCGTGCTCCGCAGAGCGATTTCGTTGTAGCCGACGCGCAAGCGCGACGCGGGGAACTCGATGCGCGCCATGGAGGCCTTCGCCTTCGAGTAATCCCCGCGCAGGCTGTCTTCGCCGCCGCCGGCCGGGATACCGACCTCCCGGATGGCCCCGTTGACCGTCACCCGCAGGCTGGGCGCCTGCTGAGCGGACGCGTCGCAAATATCCACCACCAGCGTGCACGTGCCCTCCGACGGGCAAGCCTCCAGCACAAAGCCGATGGGCAAGGTATTCATCTGGTCCCAGCGTCCACCCTGACCGCTGCCGGCCCACTCATCCAGCGGACCGGGCAACACGCAGGGCCAATCGCGGGCCGGATCGGACAGGCCGACATAAAAGGCATGGTCGGGACTACCGAACCGCTGCAGGAATTGCGTGTAATCGTTCTGCGCCAGCGCGAATTCGGCGGCGCTGTGATCGGCTTTGCCGATTTGCCACAAGGGTTCTGCTTGTACCGCAGCCCCACCGAGGAACCCGGCCAGCACGGCGGTGAAGATGAAGGACGATAGTGTGTTCATGTTTATGCTCCCTTTTTATGATGGGTCACTTGGGTGCGTCTTTCGGCGATGTTTTATCAACCGTACACGGCATCCACACCTGCATCTGGCCGGCGCCGCGGTTGCACCAGGCATAATACGGAATGGCGGTCAGGGCCGCCGGTTCGGTGGCGACCGAACCATCGGGGCGGCGGACAGCCGCCTGGCCCGCGCCGCAGAGGACGGTGACGCCGCCCAGCAGGTCAGGGCGGACTTGCGACGCGAACGCGATGTCATCGGGAACCACGAGCTGAAACACCTTATCCTGATTATCCACGCCTTCAAAACAATAGACGACCGGGCCGCGTTCGAGCGCCACGCGCCCAACGTCGTCGGCCACCCGTGCATGGGCCACTACACGCCGCACCGGCATGGCGAGGTTGAGCGTCAGCACATCGCCGGACTGCCAGCGCCGGGTCACCGCCACATAGCCCTGCTCAAGTTGGATCGGCTGCGGCTGGCCGTTTACGCTCAGGGACACCTCGGGCTGGAGTTTGTCCGCATAGCGGTAGAGGTAGGTCGGCACGGGCTGGTTGCGCGCCCAGCCGGGGATGCGCACTCGTACCGTGAAATCCGAAGGCTTTTCGGGCGCGACGGTCAGCTTGACCATTCCATCCCACGGATAGCGAGTCTCCTGCGTGATCTTCATGCGAGTGTCCGCCACCGACATCTCGGCGGTGCCGCCGGCGAACAGATTGACGTAGAGCTGATCCGCGTGCACCGCATATTGCAAACCGGGCACCGAGGGCAGGAAGCGGCTCACGTTGACCGGGCAGCAGGCGCAGCCGAACCACACCTTGCGGGCATAACCACCCTTGGTCACCAGCGGGTTTTGATAGAAGAAATGATCGCCGGACAGGGAGACGCCGGACAAGAAACCGTTGTACAGGGTGCGCTCCAGGACATCGATGTACTTGGCGTCGGCGTGCAGCAGGAACATCCGGTGGTTCCAGAGCGCATTCGCGATGGCCGCGCAGGTTTCGTTGTACCCGGTATTGGGCATTTCATAGGCGTTGCCGAAACCCTCCGACATGCCGACGCCGGAACCAATGCCGCCGTGGAGATAGAGCTTGCGGCCCACGGTGTCGGCCCAGACGGCATCCACCGCCTTGGTGTAGTCAGCGTCGCCCAGCAGCGCGGCGATGTCCGTCATGCCAGCGAGCATATAACCCGTGCGCACCGAGTGTCCAACCGCCCGGGTCAGATTCGTCAGCGGCACCTCGTTGGAATAGTAACCATCCGGGAAGGCCGACTTGACATTCGCCGGCCGGCGGTAGTGCCCGCGACAATCCAACAGGAACTTCGCGAGGTCAATGTACTTTTGTTCGCCGGTGGCGCGGCCGAGCTTGACCAGGGCCAGTTCGATTTCCTGGTGGCCCGGTGAAATCTTGAGCTGCTCGGGGCCAGTCCCCCAGGTTTTCTGGATCAGGTCGGCCAGCCGGATCGCAATGTCCAGGAAGGCGCGGTTGGTGGTGGTCTGATAATGGGCCACGGCGGCCTCGATCAAGTGGCCGGCGTTGTACAACTCGTGGCTGTCGTCGCCGGTAACGCCGTCCATCTCGTTGAGCCAGCGTACGCGGCTGGCGCGGCCGGGCGCTTTTTCGCCGTGGATGATACGCGAGGTATAAAGATACCCGTCCGGTTGCTGGACCTTGCCGAACAGGTCCACCAGCTCGTCGAGGTATTTGCGCAAGGCGGGGTCGGGATCCGTAGCCAGGCTGTAGGCCGCGCCTTCCGCCACTTTGTAGAGGTCGGAATCGTCGAATGGATCACCCTGGAAGGAGCCGGTCTGCAATTTCGCCGCACGCTGGAAATTGGGGATGCGCTGTTCCTCGCACTTCCTGAAACAGGCCGGCACGGTGACGCGGGCATTGGTATCAATACGCGGTTTCCAGAAGCTATCGTTCAGGTGCACCTGGTTCAGCGGAACCGGATCCACCGGATATTCGTACCGGGCCGCCGGCGCGACAGGGTCGGCGGCGCACAAGGTGCTGGCGAGCGCGACGGCCCCCATGATTTGAAGCGCAGTTCTTGCCATGTACCCATTCTTTTGCTCAAGGCTGCCCATCGATTTCGATGCTGGCCACGTCCGCAAGCTTATCCGAGAACCTCCGGAAAGGCGAACACGACGACGATGCGCCGCGCAGTTTCTGATAGAACCGGCGGGGACCGCCGGCACCATTCGAAGGCGTTCGACCTCGGTCCTGGAGACGGCGGTCCCCGCCGTTCCGCCCTCGCGTCGGACGAGAGCAGACGCCCAACGGGCCGGGGCGACTGCAACAACACTACCGCGATGACATCCTCCATCCACCGCGCTTCGCGATCGGCGTAAGCGTGGCGCGGATTGGGTTTTCATGTCGGACAAAATCGAGTTATCACGCGGGACAGGGATGTCCCGCCCACAAAGAGTGATGATTATTTCGCCGGTTCCAGCCGCACGGTCACGTTACCGCCAGCTTTCACGGACAGTGGGATGCAGGTCGGACGGCCGGCTTCCGCACGGAACGAACGTCGGGTTATGCCCACGGCGACCGTATAAACGCCCGGGGGCAAACCTTCTACGGTGAGAATCGTTTCGTGCTTTTGCGGAGCACGGCTTTCGAGCGTGAAGCTGGTGCGATCCAGCGCGCGGGACAGCACCAGCGGCTGTTCGCCGGCAAAGCCGTCGCGGTCCAGGGCCAGATGCAGGCGCCGTCCGCCAATAACCGCATGAAACCGCTGCCGCACGCCATCGCGCGGGATGACTAGAATCTCCCTGTCCGCCGCGTCGGTCATTCGCTGTTTGGCCTCTTTTGGAGCGGAACCGGTAACGGTTCCGGGCTCTTCCGGAATGTTTACACGTTCCGCTCCGGGAAGAAATCGCTCCGATATTCCCAACGTGCGAAGAGCTGCCGCCGCGCGGACTTCGCCGCCGTAGGCGATCAGCGCAAAGAGCGGGTCATCGAACAGGACCGTGCAGGCGGCCTCGATGCCGGCGATGAGGCCATGGTCCCCTTCCCCGCAGACGGGCCAGGCGCCGCGCGGCAGGTCGCGCGTGGCGGGATTCCATTCCGTGCCAACCTGGCGCGGCTGGAAGCCCCAACTCATCGTGCCGTCGTGCGGCAGTCCCGGCGTCCAGAAGCCGTAGTTCGACGGAGCGTCGCCGGCATTCATCAGCGCCCAGGCGCTGAGCAGCGCGGCATAGCCCAGCCGCAGGTTGGCGGCGGGATCCAGGTCGTGACGCAGGGCGTAATCGAGCACCGCCCAGCCGCCCATCTGCGACATGTAGCTGAGGGTGTAGCCAGCGCTGCCGCAGCCGCGAAAGTCGCTGCCCAGCGACCAATAGTTCGCTTCGAGCACTCCCCGGCACGCGAGATTGGCGCAGTGTTGCCGGAGGAGGAAGTCTTTGTGGCGCCGGGGGGCGATGACCGGATGCGAAAACCATTTATTCAGGTTGCGGTCGTGCCAGAGGTTCGTGTCGGGCCGCAACGGAACATCCAGCGCATACTGCGCGGCGGCATAGGTGGACTCGTAGGCGGTCGAATCAATCGGCATCTCCGAGGCAAACGGCCAGGGATTATCATAGATGAAATACTTCACCTTCTTCTCCCACTCGGCACGGAGGAACTCCGCCTTGGCCGGCTGGCCTTCCGCGGCGAGCGCGGCCATGAGCGGCAGCAGGTATTTCTCGTGGAAGTTGCCCTGGGTGTATTGCCAATCCACCCAGCCGGTGAAGGTCCAGCCGCCTTCCATGCGGATGTGCGCCGGCACCTCGAAGAAGGCCCGGGCCGTGCCGTAGGCGCGTTCCAGGTAGTCGGCGGCGTCAAGTTCCTTCACCAGATCAGGGCGCTGCTTGGCGATGCGGTACATGTTATAGTAGAGCGCGAAGCAGGTTGTGTAGTCGAAGGTGCGCCACATGCGACAGGCACTGGGGCCGCCGGGCCGGCTGATGCCCTGGTCGAGCGGATCGCGGTCGGTGAACCGGTTCTGCTGCCAGGAATCTGAGCCATAGATGCCATAGGGATAAGGCGTCTCCTGGTCCGTGCGCTGGTGTTTGCCCCAGACAAAGTGCTTGATGAAATACTCCAGCGACTCGATCTCCGCCGCGTTGGGATAGGCCACGTTCTTCTCGGCGATCAGCAGGCCCTTGCTGTTGGAAGGATCGTCCGATCCGCTCACGGCATAGGTGGGCTGACCCGCGAGATTGTCCGGCCCCAATAAATTCCGGCCTGCGGGCTGGCGGCGGTCCCAGAGGCTGTAGAGGCCGTCATACCATTTCGCCGGATCACGGTGCTGCTGGTTTTTCACGATGAACGCGGTGCGCTTCTTGATGAGCGTTTCCAGCGGTTCGGTGATGAAGAACTCCAGCGGCAGCGTACGCCCGGCCCCATAGCGCACGGTGAGCAGATTTTCGCCGAGCCGTTTGAACCTGACGCGATAGAGATAGGTATTTTGGCTGCCAGCGCCGAGCGGTTCGACGGTAGTATCCTGCGGGAACTCGACCGCGACCGCTTCGATTCTGTGCTGCGTGCGCAACGCCACACGCGTCTCGAGGTCGCGCGGCACAACCATGCCGGGCGCCACGTGCACGTCCACGCCGCCGTTTTGATAAAGCAACTCGCGCACGCCGGCGTAGCTGTTGGTGAAGCGCAAGGCGAAACCGTAGGTGACCTCCTCGCCCGGCTTGAGCATCCGGCTGGTGCGCGGCTGACGCCAGGTGCCACGCAGGTCAAGTTCCGCGCTGGCTTTGGAGTGGATGAAAACAGTGAACCGCTCCTGGCCGGCGGCATAGTCCAGGTCCGTGGCTGTAAAAAACTCCAGGCTGGTGCCCGCCAGCGGCTGCATGACGAGGAAAGGTCCCGTACCCTTCACCGGCAGCCAGTAGAGGAACGAGCTGTGCCCGGCGATGAAGGCGTGCTTGAAGACGCGCCGCACAAACGTTTCTTCGTGATCCGGGACATAGTCCGTGTGCATGGGCAGCGACAGCGCCAGGTCGCCGATTTCAAGCGGGACGGCAGCCGTGTTCTTCACGGTCACGTCCCAATGCAAGGCTTCGCCCGCCGCACGAAACCGGGACTGCAGTTCCAGACCCGCCGTGCTCTGGCGTACCTCACGCCACGGCGCACCCGCGGTCCGCACGCGCAAGGTCACCGGGCCCAGGGCGGAACCGGGTCGCACGAACTCCACGCGATCCGCATCGCCCGCACAGCGGAGGCTGGTGATGAAGCCATTCTGCGCATCCTGCTGCACCACGCAGATTGCGGCCATTCCCGGACCTGCAACCACGGCCGCCGTCAGCGCCAAGCCGAGAGCCCATTCTTTCATGGCAGCGTGGGCACTCGTGAGCCTCTGCATGATTTTCACGATGCCGATTCAGAAGATCACGGCGAGCACCACCGCGATGACAATGACGGCGACCATGAGCAGTGCCCAGGTACGACCGCTGATCCGGTGGCGGGCTGTCAGATCGCCGTACTCCTGCTCCCGGGCTTCTTGTTCATACTGCTCAATCGCCGCGTCCTCGTCGTCACGCGGGCGCATATAGTCGCGATCACGGATGCCCATGGCTGATAACCTCTGAATATAATTCCCGCCCATTTGGCCAAAATGCAAGCGCGGCATTGGTCCGTTGTCTGTAGTCAGTGGTCATTTGTCAGTAGTCATTTGTCGCCGGGGTGCGCCTTGAGCCAGGCGTGGATCGGGCGACCGTCCATGAAGAGGTCCTCGATCACAGCGTGCGTGCCGCGAACGCGGACAGTGACGTGGCAGGTTTGGTTGGTGCGACGGTTGTGCTCGCGATAGGCGATTTCGGCGGCCGGCGCTTTCTGCTCGGTCATGTAGAAGCGGTCGAGCCCCGTCCAGTTGATATGCACCTCACCTTTCTTCGTGTCGGTCCAACCCACGTGGACCGGCACGGCGGCCTGGCCGGCGGGCGCCTTGTGTTCGAGGCGCTCCACGGTGGCGAACTCGTTGGTGTCGGTGCCCAGCACGGCGAAGGCTTTCTGGTCATAGTGCCATGCGTTGACGTCCCGCGTCTTAACCACGCCCGGCTCCAAGCCCAACCAGACATAGCGGCCGCGGAAGGCGTCGGCGGGATCGATGGGCCGCGTCCTGAACTTGAAGACCTGGCCGTCGCGCAGGGTCCACTCGCGCTCCATGATCATCCACGCGGGCACGGCGAGTTGCGCGGCGACGACGAGGGCGAAGCCCAGCAGGATCAGATTACGCTTGTTCATGGTTCGCTCCTTTCCGGCGCAGCATGACAATGTTCGCGACCAGGAAGGCGATGCCCAGGGCGATGAAGAGCAGGCCGCGCAACAGGAAGTCCAGGTCGCTATCGAAGAACCGCGCGACGAGCAGTGCGGTGATGGCGAGCAGGCCCACGTTCATCTGGCCTTGTTTGTTGATGCGGATGCCGGAGACGAGCAGCCAGAGGCCGGCGACCAGCAGGTAAAGATCGAACAGGCCGGCGGAGGGGGCATAGGTATCGGTCAGACTGGCGAGGGCATAACCGAGAATGGCGAGGATCGGCGCGAGGCCGAAGAGCAGGCCGAGCGGTGTCTTGCGGCGCACGGTCATGCCCAGCAGCACGATGGCGGCGATCGGGATCAGGCTACCGAGCACGGCATCGGGGATGGCACGCCAGGCGGGGTGATGGAATCGTCCTCCATACCAGTAGTTCCAGCCAATTTCCTTCCACGGCCACTCAAACGTGAACAGGAACGCGAGCACGAGCACGCCGGCGGCGCCGAAGTGGCGCAGCGGGCGCGCCCAGAAGCCCTCGGCCGCGCCATACCAGAATTCGCCGATGAGGAACATCAGCGCGAACAGGCCCGCATAGAGCATGATCCAAAGGCCGGGCAATACGCGCTCGATCGTCACGCCGGCGGCAACCGTGACGCTGACGCAGAGCGCCCAGAGCAGCAGCGTCGGGCGCACCCGGTAGCGGCCGGCGCGCAGCCACAGCGCGAGCAGCGGCAACAGCAGCGCGGCCAGCGGCCAGTAGCCGGCGGCGAAGCCGTCCTCCCAGCGCAGGTGGCACGCCCACTCGGTGATGCCCCAGAGGTAAAGCAGCGCGGGCACAACGGCGTCGAGCAGATAAACGACCGGCAGGCCGAGCAGCGCCCAGGTCAGCAGGAAGCGCGGCAGGTCGCCGGAGATGTTGTAGGTCTGCGCGACCAGCGAGATGCTCGCGCCGATCATCAGGAAGAGCAGCGCGCCCGCGCCCTCGCGCCAGGCCAGGCTTTGCGGGCGGTTGAACATGGTCCACGCCGCGAGGCCCTGCGCCAGCACGAGCGGCAGGAACGACAGCACCGCGCGCACCGGCCGGGACAGGTCCTCCCAGTTGTGCGCCAGCACGAGCATGATGCCCGCGCCGATCAGCAGCGCGCCGAGCACGCCAAAGATGATCACCGCCAGCCGCGCGGGCCGCGCGGGTTCGATCGGCCCGTAATGCGCGCGCAGCTTGGCGTCGGCCTCGGGCGTCAGGAGGCCCTGCGCCACCAACCGCGGCAGTTCATGGTAGAGCCATTGGATTGCTTGCTTGCTCATAGCCACCTCCGGTTTGGTCAGTAGTCCGTGGTCAGTTGTCAGTTGTCCGTGGACAGCGATCAACCACCCAGTGAATTTTATCTTCTTCGCTCCGCTTTCGCGTCCTCTTCGCGTATTTCGCGGGCAACTTCATCTCTCATAACTCCGTTTGTCTACATCTGACCGCCGCCCCGCCGCATCAACGGTATAAATAGCAGGTCCAGTTTCCTGGCGCCGGCGGGGCCGCGCTCATAGCGGAAGAAGCGCCAGAGCCAGGAGACCTTCTTGAAGCCGTCGGTCTTGCGGTCATAGGTGAAGCCGGGGAACACGTCCAGGCTGACGTCGCCGTTGAGCCGCTCATAATGCCAGAGGCGCCAGAGCACGCGGGCGCGGGCGTAGTCGTTGGTGCCGGCCGGCGCCTTGGTCAGCGGCGTCACCTCGCGTTTGTAGTCATAGAGCCAGAGCAGGCAGGAACCGTCGGTGTTCAACCGGCCTTGTGCGGGCGTGGCTACCTTGGAATGACTCCAGAGCGGAAAGACGCCGTGCTGGAATTTGTCCTCGCGCACCAGCGGCAACTGTGGCGCCGGAACAGCCGCCGGCTTACGGTCCGGCGCGCAGGCTTGCTTGATTTCCTCCGGCGAAGGGCGGACATAGGTCTCGTTGCGATACCAGCAAATCGGGAGGCAGAAGAAATCCTTGCCGAAGTGCGCCCAGCGCTGGCCGGGTTTCGGCGCGCGGTCGCGCGGACCGAAGTTGTGGTAGCCGAAGACCGGGAAGAACACCGAGCGGCTGACCCCGTCGCGCTCCCAGTGATTGCCCCAGAGGAGCCAGTCGTCCACCTCGCCGCTCCGCACATCGCGCGCGTGGGAGTAAAGCGGAAAAAGCCAACTGCCCGTTTGGTCGCCGTGGCGTACGGCCGCCAGCGGCGTGGCGAAGTAGGTGAAGCCCTCGTTGCCCGGATGGCGTCCGTAGAACAGCGAATAAAATTCATGCGTCCGCGGATCGTGGTAATACAGCGGGAAGATATGCGACGACGACGGCTGCGCGCCCCAACTGAACTTGGCGAGGCCGAGCGCCAGCCAGAGGTCGCTGCTGGCGTTGTCGCGCGAGAGCCATGACAGCGCCGGCGGCACCACCGTCGTCGTCGTGCCGCCCGCGACCCAGCGCGCCCACAGCAGGGAGAGGAAGGTCTGCTGCTCGCGATCCTGATAGAAGAGCGGCACCAGATATTGCGTGCCAGGCCGCTCGCCCCAACTGAACTTGCCCAAGCCGAGCGCCAGCCAGAGGTCGCTGCTGGCAGCGTCGCGCGAGAGCCACGACAGCGCCGGCGGCACCACCGTCGTCGTCGTGCCGCCCGCCGCCCAGCGTGCCCACAGCGGCGAGAGCAACGTATGCGTGCCGCTGTTGTAGTAGTAGAACGGGATCACATGGCTCACCGTGTTGCTCGCGTTCCAGTCGGCATGGATCAGCGGGGCGAGCGCCCAGAACTCGCCGCCATCGGCGTGCGGCGTGCCCCAACTCAAGAGCGGATAGATCATCCACGTCCGCTGGCCCGCGTCGGTGCGCAGGCCGCCGAGCGGCGTCGCCCAAAACTTGTCCGCGCCATCCTGCCGGGCGTAATAGAGCGGCAGGAGGAATTGCCAGTTGGAGTTGCTGCTGGCGCCCTGCGACCAGAGCGGCGTCAGTAGCAGATGCGAATCCTGGTTCTGGCCGTGATAGTAGACCGGCAGCAGCGCGGACCAGGAGGTCCGGCGCGGATCGGCGGCCGTGTGCGACAGCCAGAGCGGCGCGAGCGTCGTGGAGGTCTTGTCGCTGTAGCTGTGGTAGAAGAGCGGCAGCAACGCGGACCAGCCACCCTGTGCGGCGTCAGCCGAAGTGCCCTGCAGCCACAGGGGCGAGAGCGTCAACGAACCGTCCACGCCCTGGTGGTGATAATAGACCGGAAACAGGCACTGCCAGCGGTTGTCCGCGTTCTGCCCGCACGACCAGGGCAGCGAATAGAAGCCCCAGTCGTCCTTGTTCCGCCCATAAATATAGAACGGCAACACCAGCGAGCCGTGACGGTCCTGCCCCTGATGGCCCCACTGATCGGCTAAAAATGCCGCCTGGAAGCGGAAGTACTTGTTGCCATCACCGTAACTGCCCGCCAGCGGGAAGACGTGCCAGCCGGAATCACGGCCATCGTGCATGAAATGGACCAGCGGCCATGGACAGAACACGCTGGCTTGGTTCGGCCCGTGCCGGTCCACGCTCCACAGCGGGAAGAGCGCATCCAGACCGCCCACCTGGTCGTTCAACGGATGGCCGAAATGCCAGTAGAGCGGGAAACCCACGCGGTAATCGTCGGCCGGCTGCGTACCCCCACCCCAGAAGAACGGGAGGATGCGGTTATCCCGGGTGTGCCGGTCGAACTGTGCCAGCGGCCAGAGCACGTTGTACTGGTGGTTCGAGCGGTCCAGCCCGTATACCGAGAACACCGGGCGGAAGGCCATGTGCGTATCGGTGAAATCCAGGAACGGCCACAGCACCGACAGCGCCGGATCCCGGTAGTAAAACAGCGGCCAGACATTGATGCGATCCTCCGCCGGCCCCTGGCGCTTCGTGTACTCGCCGGTGTAGAACGGCGTGCCCTTCATCTCCGTCGTGGCGCAACCCGCGCCGAGCAGCACCAGGCCCAGCAGCGCCAGGCGCGCGATTTTTCCACGGCGCCTGAAGTCCGATGTTGGTCCGGGGAGCGCGGGCATCCTGCC
>Ga0209048_10000666_pt1 | contig 36156 bp, 24 predicted proteins | sample FrelakmetCRP12CR_FD_187146 | JGI IMG/M metagenome (GOLD analysis project Ga0209048, IMG submission 187146) | Freshwater lake sediment microbial communities from the University of Notre Dame, USA, for methane emissions studies - CRP12 CR (SPAdes)... | ecosystem: Environmental > Aquatic >...
CAGCGGCCGTTTGCCGAACTGCAAGCCGAGCGCGCGTCGGCGTGGGATTGCGTCTTCGAGGTCCCGATGCGCTTCAACCGGCTGATCGTCTATCGCAGCGACTTTTTCCACGCGATTGGCGCACTGTTCGGTGACCGCCCCGAAAACGCACGCCTGGTGCAGCTCTTCTACTTCGAGGCGGTCGGCACGCCGGCCCCAGCCGGCGCCCGGGAGCAGGAGCCAGGCGCAACGTGAGCGTGAGCTGGATGGTGTCGAGGCATCGAACCGTGCAGCGACCCTGGCCCAGGCGCCGTTGACTGCCGGACCTGGGAGGCCGGGTCGGTGATCGCGTCCCGCACGACACCGGCGACAGAGGCACGTCGCTCGATGGCGATGCGCCATCGGACGGCGGATCCTCAAAAGGGGGAGCCGCCGTCGCATCCGGTCAGGCGCCGACCCCGGCGCCCCCCGTTGAGGGCTTCCGGGACAGGATAAGCGTCATCCGCGAATTGGCCTCCGGCCGCCGTGACGACGGCCGCTTCTTCCTGAAAACCCGCGCTGTGTTTGCCGGAAGGGGAGGCAAGAAACAGCAGAAGCCGAGGGCACCCCCGGCTTTGCGGTCATCGGCAGATCGCCCTACTTCTTGCGCGCGTTGATGGCGTCTTCGGCCTTGAAATAGGTGTTGCAGTCGCCGCTGTTGACGAACACCTCCTGGCCCTGCGTTTCCACGAACCACGCGATGTCCTTGCCGCACTGCTCCTTGATGTCGTTCTTGTGGATGATGTAGTTGATCTTGCCGTTGCGAAACTCGCTGACCTTGACGAACCAGTAGATACCGAAGCCGTCCTTGCCGGTCGGCATCATCGGCGCGCTCCAGGAGATGCCGCCGAGTGGCATGTCCGACTTGTCCTTCGAGCCGACGACCTTGCCATCCTTGACCTTCTCGAACGACTCCCACAGGTGCACACCCCAGCTTGCGTAATCACCGTCGGGGCGGAAATAGTGCACCGCGATCTGCCCCTCGGGCGCCTTCGCGACATCGGGCGCCTGGGCCGAGGCAGCCGGTACGAACAAGGCCAGGCTGCCTGCCATGCCCAGCGCAGCAGCGATTCCCAGCAGATGACGAAGATTCATGTGATTTCTCCTCTTGAAAAAGGACCATTCCTGGCCGTCAGCCATTATCGCGGATCGCCCGCTTTGCGCTGACCCGCATTGTTTCACTGAACCTTTGCCCCGCCATAAATGGCCACGGCGCCCAGCGCCGGCAGATCCACGCGCGCCGTGCCGTCGGCAGCGACGACGACTGCAGCGCCGGTGCACAGCGAACCGCTGGGCTCGCCGCTCACCACATCGCAATAGGTCCCGTCGGCGAGCCCGGTCTGCACCGCCACCCTGGACGCCGCATTCGTTTCCCGATTCAACGCGACGAATGCACGCCCGGCGCGCGCAAACGCGATCTGGTTTTGGCTGCCGAGCACCTGCCAGTGGGCCAGCTCCGCGCCCGCCGCGTACTTGCGCAGCTGAATCATGCGCGCGATCGACGCGCGGCGGTGCTCGCACACCCAGGTGCCCACGCCCGGAACACCGAAGTTCGCGGTGCACCGTGAGTTGCCGGCAGCGTCGAACGTGGCTTGCGTGTTGCCGTTCGCATCCGCGGGCGGGCCGGCGTCCCGGCCGCTCTGCGTCGACCGGTCAAATCCGAAGCTCGACATCAGGCTTGGAAAGCCGAGAGGCTGCGCGAGGGTGTAGAGGAGCGCCAGCTCGTAGCTCGCGCCATCGACGTAGTAGATATTTTCGCCGCGCTGGTTGTCGTGATTGTCGGTGAAGACGACGGCCTTGTCCGACGGCAGCAGTGCACTGGCGATGGTCTGCAGTCCGGCCAGCGTGGCGCCGTTGCGGCCCAGGAACGCATCGCTCACGCGGTAGCCGTACTGGAACTCCGTGATGTCGGCGGCACCGCCCGAAGCAAATCCCACCCCGTAATACTGCTGCGCGGTCACCGCCTCACCCGCGTTGTCGATGACTTCAAGGAACACGTACGGGACCGCACGCCCCGCGGCCGTTGCCGCTGCGTTCACGCGCGCAAGGATCGCATCGAGATCCGCCGGTGCGATGTGCTTGGCCGCATCGATTCGAAACCCACGCACACCGAGCTGGTTCAGAGCGATCAGGTAATTGGCGATCTTGCCGCGCACGCCATCGGCTTCGGTCTTGAGATCCGCCAGCCCCGACAGCTCGCAGTTCTGCACGTTGCCCGCATCCTGATAGTTGCTGACGCTGCAGGCGGGATGAAAGTCGCTCGACGCGTAGGGCACCGTCGGATAGCTGTACTTGGCGTAGAGGCTGCCGGCGCTTCCCGTGCCACTGCCCGCCGTCATGTGGTTGATCACCGCATCGGCGTAGATGTCGACGCCGGCCGCCTGGCAACGATTCAGCATATCGGTGAATTCGGCGAGGGTCCCCGAGCGGGAGCGGTCCAGCTTGTAGCTGACCGTCTGATAGCGCTGCCACCACGGGTAGTTCACGCCGGAGGACACACCGGTGAGGACGGCGTGTTCGCTGGGCGGCGAGATCTGCACGGCCGCAAATCCCTTCGGTCCAAGCCAGACTTCGCACTCGCGCGCGATGTCGCTCCAGCGCCACTCAAAGAGGTGCACGAAGGTCGCTCCGGTGGCGGCCAGCCCGGTCGGCCGATAGGACGGCGGCGCCGGGGCCGGCGGTGCAGCGCTGCCGCTCCCACCGCCGCCACAGGCCGTCAACGTCGCCGCCGCCAGTGCCGCGGCCAGGCTCGTCGCGAACCGTTCACGCATCAGTCGGTGCGCTCGAGCAGAATGACGCCGCGCGCATGCGCCGCGATCTCGACCTTGCCGCCCGCAACGGTCGCCGTCGCGCCGGAATAGGCGTCGCGCAACCTCGCGCCGTCCGCGAAGACGCCGGCGACACTGATCGCCGATGTGTCCTTCGCGCCGATGGCAACCACGACACGGTCGTCGGCGTCGATGCGGCTGAATGTGTACGGCGCATCGGCGAGCTTCGCGTGCGCGCCTTTCGCCAGTGCCACATGGCGCGCGCGGAACTGGCCGAGCTTGCGCCAGTGATCGAGCACATCGCGATCCAGGCTCGCCCAGTTCATGTCGGAGCGTGTGGCCTGCGCCTTGTCACCCGGCGTGAAGGGACCGGGGGGACGTGCCGACTCATCGCCGTAGTAGATCTGCACGCCGCCGGGCGCGAGCAGCAGTGCGCTGCCACCGTCGATCAGGCGCGTGCGGTCAAACAGCCGCGTGTCGTGCGAGGACAGATAGGACAGCACATTGTGGGTCGCCGGCCGCGCCAGCACTTTGCCGTAGTCGGCATACAGGCGATCAAGTTGCGCTGCGTCCAGCGACTTGCCGACTGCGCGCTCGGCACGATCCTGGAAATCGAAGTTGATCATGTTGTCGAAGCCGGCATCGTAGATCTTCGTACGCTCGATGCCCTGCCCCCAGAATTCGCCCGTCATCCAGAACGGCGCGTCGTCGATCGTGTCTTTCGCATTCTCGGCCTTCCACGCCGCCAGCGCGGCGAGCCCGGCCTTCTTCAGCGCCGTCCAGGAGTCGGGTTCGACGTGCTTGACCGTGTCGGCGCGAAAGCCATCAATCCCGAAATCGTGCACCCATTGCGTCAGCCAGGTCACCAGATAGTCCCGCACCGTGGCGTTCGGAATGGCCCTCGCTTTGGTGTCCGGCTTGTTCTTCAGGAACGGCGGCAGGTCGACCGGCTTGGGGGACTCGGTCTTGAAGTCAGGCAGGTAGGCGAGCTGCATCGTCAAGTCGTCGCGTCCGCCTTCCTGATAGCCACGCAGCCCGGCGCGGATCCAGTCGGGTCCCCACCAGTTGACCCACTTCGGACTGTTGTAGTCGATGTAGCTGTGATAGCTCTGCAGCCCGGCCTTTTGCCATCCATCCCAGACGATGCCGGGCACGAACTCGGTCAGGCCACGCAGGTCCCCATAGCCAGGATGATTCATCACCACGTCGAAAACGACCCGGATCTTCTGACCGTGCGCGGTCCGGACGAATTCCCGCAGTTCATCCTCGGTGCCGATGTTCTTGTCGAGGACCGTGAAGTCGAGCGCGTAGTAGCCGTGGTATCCGTAGTGCTCGAATTCCTTGTTGCCGCCCACCACCCAGCCGCGAATCTGTTCGTACGGCGCCGTGATCCAGATCGCGTTGACGCCGAGTTCCTTGAACCAGCCCTCCTTGAGCTTCGCCGTCAGGCCCGCCAGATCGCCCCCGTGCCAGGTGCCGATCTCCTGCTTGCCGTCTTTTTCCCGGCCGTACGAGTTGTTGTTGGCGGGGTTTCCGTCCAGAAAGCGGTCGGTCATCACAAAGTACACGATCGGATTGTCGGCAAAGGAGCCGGTCGTCTGCTGCGCCGGTGCCGGCAGGACGTGGAGGAAGAAGCAGAGCCACGCGATCAGGGCGACGCGAAAGCGCCATGAAGAATTCGTCATGAGCCTGGTCCTTCTGATGACTGTCGATGCGATCCGGATACGCCCGGAGGCTGATCGCATTCGATCGATGATCGTCGCCTACCCCTTGACCCCGCCCGCTGTGAGCCCGGACACGATCCAGCGCTGCGCGAAGAGGAACACCAACGTGATCGGCAGCCCGGACAGCACGGCGGCCGCGGCGAAATCGCCCCACAGGTATTTCTGCTCGTACAGGTAGTACTTGGAGCCGACGGCGAGCGTGAGATTGGCTTCCTGCCGCAACAGGATCGAGGCGACCGGGTATTCGATGATGCCGCCAATGAAGGCGAGCACGAACACCACCATCAGGATCGGCACTGCCATCGGCAGCAGCACGTAGCGAAACGCCTGGAAGTGCGTGGCGCCGTCCACCTTCGCGCACTCCTCGATTTCGACCGGAATGGTGTCGAAGTAGCCGCGGATGGTCCAGATGTGCATCGCCACGCCGCCCAGGTACGCGAGGATCACGCCGCCGTGCGTCTCGACACCCAGCCACGGTACGTATTCGCCGATCGTCTCGAAGATCGCGAAGATCGCCACCAGCGCCAGCACCGCCGGGAACATCTGCAGCAGCATCATGGAATTGAGAATTTCGGTCTTGAACCGGAATTTCAGCCGCGCGAACGCATAGGCGGCGGTCGTCGAAATCGCCACGATCAGGAACGCTGAAATCGCGGCGATCTTGATCGAGTTCCACAGCCAGCGCAGCACGGGAAACGGCGGCTCGATCAGGCTGCCGTCGGCGGCCTGGTACGAGATTCCGAGCGCAAGCTTCCAGTGCTCGAAGCTCAGGTCGCTCGGAATCAGGCTGCCGGTGGCAAAGTTACCCGGCCGCAGCGAAATCGAAATGATCGCCAGCAGCGGAAACGTGATCAACGCGATGAAGGCGATCAGCCCCGCATGGGCGGCCAAAATGCGCCACTTTTCGCTCTTGCCGACGACGATCGCCATTTATCTTGCCTCCGGCTTGTTGACTCGCAGCAACTTCAGGTTCGCCATCGACAGCAGCGCGACCAGGAAGAAGATCACGGTCGAGATCGCCGCCGCCAGACCGAAGTTCTGGCCCGAGTCCTGGAATGCGATGCGATAGGTGTAGGACACCAGGATGTCGGTCGTGCCGGCAGGAACGCGCGTGTTCAGGAAGTCCGGACGCCCGTTGGTGAGCAGCGCGATCAGCACGAAGTTGTTGAAGTTGAACGCGAAAGATGCGATCAGCAGCGGCATCAGCGGCTTGATGATCAGCGGCGCCGTGATCCGGAAGAAGTTGGTGAGCGGCTTGGCCCCGGCGATCGCCGAGGCTTCGTACAGATCGCCGGGGATGGCCTTGATGAGCCCGGTGCACAACACCATGATGTAGGGATAACCGAGCCAGGTATTGACGATCAGGATCATGCATTTGGCGAGGAACGGATCGGCAAACCACGACGGCTTGATGCCGAAGAGCGCGTTCAAGGCGAGATTGATCTCGCCGAGGTTCTGGTTGAACAACCCCTTGAAGACCAGGATTGAGATGAAGCCCGGCACCGCGTACGGCAGGAACAGCAGCGTGCGGTAGCCGGTACGGAAGCGCAGCGCCTCCCAGTTGAGCACGACCGCCAGCGTGCAACCCACCGCCAGCGTGAACAGCACCGTCAGGGCGGCGAAGGTGACGGTCCACAGGAAGATCTTCAGGAACGGCCCGCGGAACTCGGGATCATTGATCATTCGCGCATAGTTGCCGATGCCGATGCCGACCTTGAACCCCGGCTGCAGATGCTCGCCCTGCGCATTTTCGTAAAAGCCGGTGGCGTGGTTGGCCTTGTAGACCATGCCGGTCTTCGTCAGCGTCAGTTCGTCGTCGCCCGTCTTCTTGAAAACGCGTTCGAGCGGACCAAACTCGCGCACGCCCGCATAGACGACGAGCGCGCCGTCGGGCAAGCGGATACGCAGCCTCGACAGCACGTCGCGGCGCTTGATGACGTCCGACAGCGGCAATGGCTCATTGAGCTGGAAGCTCGCGTCCTTCAGCCGCACCGCCTTGATCTCCTCCGGCGGGGTGGGTGCGATCAACGCCAGCGCGGGCGTGAGATACGTATGCGCCTCGACCTGCGCCTTCTTGTCCGGATCTTCTTCCTCGTCCTCGCCCTTGGGCACGAAACGGAGCCGGAATTCAGTCCCATCGCGATGCACGCTGAACGTGTACAGCTGTCCCTCGCCCGGCTGGGTCTGCTCGAGCAGATACGCCGTGGCGCGCTCGAACGCCAGCAGGTTGGTCGATGAGTAGTTGGTGAAGCCGATCTGCATCGTGTACAGGATCGGAAACACCACGAACACCGCCATGCCGGCCAGGCCGGGAAACAGATACCGATAGGCGAATGCAACGTTGGTGAGGTAAATGTAGAAGGCCAGTGCCACGAGCGCCAGCGCAAGCAGCGCCCACAGCGGCTGGCCCGACAGGTAGATGCCCCAGACGACATAGAGGCAGGCGAGCGCGGTGACAATCGTCACCGGCCACTTGAGGATGCGTCCCCAGTCGGTCTGCCCCATGGTCTCCTCATGCGCGCAGGGCGCGTATCGCGTTCTTCTTCGGGATAGCCGGCCAGTCACGAGGGGGGCACGAACAGGCGAAGAACCCCTCGCTGCGACCTCTTCCCCCGGAACGTCGAGGAGGCTGGTTCAAAGGTCACCCAGCCCAAAGCGCACTGGGAATTCAGTGCACCGCACGCGCCCAGCGGCACGACGCCGCGGTTCCGGCTTCAACACGCGCAGTCATTGCGGACGGCCTGCGGCCGTCCGCAATGCCCCCATTACTTGCCTGTCATCCGCGCTGCCGCCGCATCCAGCGCTTCCTTCGGCGACTGGCGGCCATTGGTGATGTTCTCCAGCGCCGAGGCCATCGACGACCAGAACTTGCCCATCTCGGGGATGTTCGGCATCGGTTCGCCGCGGCGGGCGTTTTCCATCGTGGCCTTGATGTTCGCGTTCTCCGAGAGCTCCTTGAAGAGCGCCTTGTTGGCCGGCGTGCCGAGCGCAACGTCGGCATTGATCATCTTCAGCCCTTCAACCCGCATCACAAAGTTCTCGAGGAACTCCTTGGCCACGTCCTTCTGCTTGCTCGGTCCGGAGATCATGCAGCCGAGCACCCCGACGAAGGGTTTGGAAGGCTTGCCCGCGACATCGGGAATCGGCGCCACGCCGAAGTCGATGTTGCTCTTCTTGACGTTGTCCCAGGCCCAGGGGCCGGTGATCATCATGGCGACGTCGCCCTTGTTGAACGCGGACTCCATCTCGGCATAGCCGGAGCCCTTCGGCATCACGCCGGTCTTGATCAGGTTGGCGAGGAGCTCGGCACCCTTGAGCGCGCCCGGCGAGTTGACCCCGACCTTGGCGGGGTCCAGATTGCCCTTGGCATCCTTGGCGAACACATAGCCGCCGCCTGCCGCCAGGATCGGCCACGTGAAGTAGGTGTTGTTGTAGTCCCAGAGGATCGCCTTCTTGCCCTTGGCCGACAGTTCCTTGTCGAGCTTGACCACGTCGTCAAAGGACTTCGGCGGCGTCTTGACCAGCGCCTTGTTGTAGACCAGCCCGATCGCCTCGACCGACAGTGGATAGCCCCAGATCTTGCCCTGGAACGTGAAAGCGTTCCACGCGGTGGGCTCGACCTCGTCCTTCACTTTCTTCGACGGACTGATCGGCACCACGAGACCCGACTGCGCCCACTCGCCCAGCCGGTCATGCGGCCAGCACCATACGTCCGGCCCCTTGCCGGCAGCCGCCGCCTGCTGAAACTTGCCGGTCGCATCTTCCGGATGCTCAACCGTGACCTTGACGCCGGACTTCTTGGTGAACTCATCGCCCACCTTCTGCAGGCCGTTGTAGCCCTTGTCGCCATTGATCCAGACCAACAGGCCGGACCCCTGCGCCTGTGCGGCGCTCGTGAATGCGAATGCCGCCGCGACGGCAGTCGCGCCAGCCAACTTGCGGAATAACGTGGATTTCATGACGTCTCCTTTGGGTAACAGTTTGATCAGTGAATCTTGAACCGCTTGAAATCGAGGAGCGAAGCCTCGGAAACATCCTCACCGGCGCGTTGGTCAATTCGGCGTCATGCAGCGCGTCGCTCAGGCATTCTGAAATGACGTTTGAAGGCCTTGCCGTCGGCATCGAACAAATGACAGTTGTCAGCCGGCAAACCCACCTTAAGGATATCCCCGGCGGCGAGCACCGTATGCCCACCCAGGTCACATGTCAGTGCATCTTCCACGCCGGGATAGGCGAGGTAGGCGTGCGTCGTGCTGCCGAGCGACTCGACGAACGTCAGCGTCGCTTCGAGAACGTTGCTGGTCGCGGCTGCGTCGAAGTGCTCGGGGCGAATCCCCAAGGTGACCTTGGCACCCGGCTTGGCGCCCGAGGCGTCGACCAGCGTCCGAATGACCGCCCCGGACTTCAGGCGCACCGTCGCCGAGGCGGCGTTCGCCTCGACGACCTCGGCGCCGATGAAATTCATCTTCGGTGAGCCGAGGAACCCGGCCACAAACAGATTGACGGGGAATTCGTACAGTTCGAGCGGCGCACCGACCTGTTCCACCCGTCCGGCCGACAGGACGACAATTCGGTCGGCGAGCGTCATCGCCTCGACCTGATCGTGCGTCACATAGACCATCGTCGTCTTGAGGTCCTCGTGCAACTTGGCAAATTCGTAGCGCATCCGCACCCGCAATGCCGCGTCCAGATTCGACAGCGGTTCGTCGAACAGAAAGACCTTGGGTTTGCGCACGATCGCTCGCCCGATGGCCACACGCTGTCGCTGTCCGCCCGAAAGCGCCTTGGGCTTGCGATCCAGCAGATGCTCGATGTGCAGAATCTTTGCCGCGCTCGTGACGGCCGAATCGATTTCGGGCTTGGCCATCTTGGCCAGCTTCAGTCCGAAGGCCATGTTGTCGTACAGCGTCATGTGCGGGTAAAGGGCGTACGACTGGAACACCATCGCAATGCCGCGCTCCGCCGGGGGCACGTCATTCATGCGCACGCCGCCGATCGTCAGGTCGCCGGAGGTGATGTCTTCGAGCCCTGCGATCATTCGCAGCAACGTCGACTTGCCGCAGCCCGACGGACCGACGAAAACCACGAATTCGCCATCGGCGATGTGCAGGTTGACGTCGCGGATGACCGCGATGTCACCGAACGACTTCGACGCGTTGCGAAGCTCGACATCCGCCATGGTGGTTTATCTCCTCGCGACCGCGATGATCCCCCCGTTGCACGATTTACCACGTGCTCTTTCGCAAGGATCAATTCGTTTGACTTTTGTAGCAAATATACAGAATACTTTCGGGGGTCACAACCGGCTATGCTCGCTTGTGTCTTCCATACAAAACAAATATAAACAAAGACTTGACGCTCTTTGCAGCCAGCAGCCTGTAGCAATACTACGAGCCTGCGGAGGTCTGAACTACCATGTTTAGAGCATTGTTTGGCAAGACCGAATCCTCCCCGCCCCCCGTCGCTGTAGACAACGCGCCTGCGACCTCACTGGGTGCGGCGCTGGCGCGCGAACTGCAGGACGAGTTCAGCGAACAAGCGGGGCACGCCGCGCCTGCAACGGTCATGCGCGCGCTGGCGGCCGTCTGCCGGAACGAACTGCGCACGCGCTGGACGGAAGCGAGGCGCGCGGATCGCGAGCGCAAGGTCAAGCGCGTGCACTACCTCTCGATGGAATTCCTGATGGGCCGGGCGCTCGCCAATGCGCTCGACGCGCTCGGCATGCGCGCGGCGGCGGAAGCGGCAATTCAAACGCCGCACGGCTCCCTGGGTGAGGTCCTTGAGCATGAACCCGATGCAGGCCTCGGCAACGGCGGTCTGGGTCGACTCGCCGCATGCTTTCTCGATTCGCTCGCCACGCTCGGCATCCCTGCGTTGGGGTACGGCATGCGCTATCAGTTCGGCATGTTCGCGCAGCATATCCAGGATGGCCGCCAGGTGGAGGCCCCGGATCCCTGGCTCACGCTGGGCGACGAGTGGTGCGTGGCGCGCAAGGACATCCGCTACGCCGTGGGCTTCGGCGGCCGCGTGGAGGGCGATCCGAACCGGCGCCACTGGATACCGGCCGAACTGATCGAGGCCGACGCGTTCGACTTCATCGTTCCCGGCCATGGGACACGTCGCGTGACCACGCTGCGACTCTGGCAGGCGCGCGCGCTCGAGCCGATCGATTTCGCGGCCATCTCGCGCGGCGATCATCAGATCGCCGCCGCGCCGCGCTCGCGTGCGGAGGCGCTGAACTGGGTGCTCTATCCGGACGACTCCACACCCGCTGGACGCGAACTTCGCCTGCGGCAGGAGTACTTCCTCGTTTCGGCGTCGATGCAGGACATGCTCACCCGCCACTACTCCGAGCACGGCATCTTCACCAACCTTGCCGCCCATGCCGCGGCCCACCTGAACGACACGCACCCGGCGCTCGCGATTCCCGAGTTGATGCGGCTGCTGGTCGACGAGCACGCATTGACCTGGGGCGCCGCGTGGGCACAGTGCCAGCAGATCTTTTCCTTCACCAATCACACGCTGCTGCCGGAGGCACTGGAAACGTGGCCGGTGCGCATGCTGCAGGAACTGCTGCCGCGGCACCTCGAGATCATCTACGAGATCAATCACCTCTTTCTGGCCGAACTGCGCCGCGGCAACACGGACGAAGCCGTGGTTGCCCGCGCCTCGCTGATCGACGAATCCGGCGAGCGCCGGGCGCGCATGGCGGCGTTGTCGATCATCGGGTCGCACAAGGTCAACGGCGTGTCGAAGCTGCACTCGGACCTGATGGTGAAGACGACCTTCGCCGATTACGCGCGCGTGTACCCGCAGCGCTTCGTCAACGTCACCAACGGCGTGACTCCCAGGCGCTGGCTCGCGCAGGCCAACCCGGCCCTGACGCGCCTGCTCGACGCAAAACTGGGCGGCGAGTGGCGTACGGAACTGGACCTGCTGCGCGATTTTGAGTCGGCCGCCGGCGACCCGGAATTGCGTGACGCCGTACTGGGTGCCAAGCGCAGAAACAAGCGACGCCTGGCCGAGCGGATCCGGCGCGAACTCGGTATCAGCGTCGATCCCGCGAGCCTCTTCGACGTGCAGGTCAAACGCATCCATGAATACAAACGCCAGCTGCTCAACGTGCTGCGCGTGGTCGCGCACTACCAGCGCATCGTGGCGCGGCCGGACGACGCGACGGTACCGCGTACGGTGATCTTTGGCGGCAAGGCCGCCTCCGCGTATGTCGCGGCGAAGAACGTGATCCGGCTGATTCATGACGTGGCGCAGGTCGTCAATGCCGACCCGCGCGTCGGCGACCGACTGAAGGTCGTCTTCATGCCGAACTACGGCGTGTCCGTCGCCGAGGCCGTGATTCCGGCGGCCGACCTGTCCGAGCAGATCTCCACTGCAGGCACCGAGGCGTCCGGCACCGGCAACATGAAATTCGCACTCAATGGGGCCCTGACCATCGGCACCTGGGACGGCGCCAACATCGAGATCGCCGAGGCGGTTGGCGCCGACAATATCTTCGTCTTCGGACTGCGCGCCGAAGAAGTCGCGGCGTTGCGCTCCATCGGCTACGACCCGCGCTTCTATTACGAAAGCAATTCCCAACTCAAGACCGCCCTCGACTCGCTCGCCGGCGGCGCCTTCTCGCCGGAGGAGCCAGATCGTTATCGAGGCCTGGTCGAATCGCTGCTGCACGGTGACCATTACCTGCTTCTGGCAGACTTCGCCTCGTACCTGTCCGCCCAGGACGACGTCGACCGCGCCTTTCGCGATCCCCAGGCCTGGGCCGCGAAGACGATTCACAACATTGCCGCCATGGGCTACTTCTCATCGGATCGCAGCATTCGCGAGTACGCGCGCGAAATCTGGAACATTCCGCTCTGACGTTCCGTGATCAAGCGCCGAAAATGCTGAGTGCCGTTGACATCGACCGGATCGTTCATGCACGCCACACGGATCCGTTTGGTGTCTTCGGCATGCACATGGCGGCAGACGGCCTGCGCGTGCGTGCCTTCCTGCCCGGCGCGGAGCGCGTAGCCATCGTCGATGCGGCCGATGCCGAGCGCGGAACGCTCGATCGGGTGCACGGCGACGGCCTGTTCGACGGCGCGGTCCGCGGCACCGATCGGTTTGCCTATCGGCTGCGCGTGCACTACCCGTTCGGGCACACGGTCACGATCGAAGATCCGTATCGCTTTGGGCCATTGCTCGGCGAACAGGATGTCTACTACCTTGGCGAGGGTTCGCACCTGCGACCCTGGACCGTGCTCGGCGCCCGTCCCTGCACGCACGAAGGCGTGCGCGGCGTGCGCTTTGCGGTGTGGGCGCCGAATGCCTCGCGGGTGGCCGTGGTGGGCGATTTCAATCACTGGGATCGCCGCTGCCACCCGATGCGGCTGCGCTATCCGTCGGGCGTGTGGGAGCTGTTCGTGCCCGGACTCGAGGCGGGCGCGAACTACAAGTACGACATCACCGACCGCGACGGCCACCCGGTGCCGCTGAAGGCCGATCCCTACGCATTCGCCGCGCAGTTGCGCCCCGCCGATGCCAGCGTGATCGCCGCGCCGCCGACGACCCGGTCGCTGCCCGCCTCACGCGCCGCTGCCAATGAGCGCCATGCGCCGCTGTCCATCTACGAAGTGCATCTCGGCTCATGGCGCCGGCGCGCCGATGGGGGTTTTCTGAACTGGGACGACCTCGCCGCACAGCTGCCGGCGTATGCGGCCGATCTCGGCTTCACCCACATCGAGTTGATGCCGATCGCCGAGCATCCCTTCGACGGCTCGTGGGGCTATCAGGTCACCGGGATGTACGCACCCACCGCGCGCTTCGGCGATCCGCAGGGGCTGGCGCGCTTTGTCGACGCCTGCCACGCACGCGGCATCGGCGTGCTGCTCGACTGGGTGCCCGCGCATTTCCCGACCGATCCGCATGCGCTCAGTCGTTTCGACGGCACCGCGTTGTATGAATACGCCGATCCGCGCGAGGGTTTGCATCGCGACTGGAACACGTTGATCTACAACTTCAGTCGCACCGAGGTGCTGAACTTCCTCGTCGGCAATGCGCTGTACTGGCTCGAGTGCTGGGCGATCGACGGACTGCGCGTCGATGCGGTGGCCTCGATGCTGTACCGCGACTACAGCCGCAACGCCGGCGAATGGGTGCCCAACGTCCACGGCGGTCGCGAAAACCTCGAAGCGGTCGCATTTGTGCGCCGGATGAATGAAGTCGTGGGCCAGCACGCGCCGGGGGCGATCACGCTGGCCGAGGAGTCGACGGCGTGGCCCGCGGTGTCGCGACCGACCTCGACCGGCGGCCTCGGCTTTCATTACAAGTGGAACATGGGCTGGATGCACGACTCGCTCAAGTACATCCGCAACGACCCGGTGCATCGCAAGTATCACCACAACGAGCTCACGTTCAGCCTCATCTACGCGTTTGACGAGAACTTCGTGCTGCCGCTGTCGCACGACGAGGTCGTGCACGGCAAGGGCTCGCTGCTCAACAAGATGCCCGGCGACCGCTGGCAGAAATTCGCCAACCTGCGCGCGTACTACGGCTACATGTGGATGCATCCGGGTAAGAAGCTGCTGTTCATGGGCGGCGAGTTCGCGCAGGAGCGCGAGTGGAATCACGATACGGCGCTCGACTGGGGCCTGCTCGATGTGGCCGAGCATCGGGGCGTGCAGGCGCTGATCCGGGATCTGAACCGCCTCTACCAGGCCCGCGCCGCGCTGCACTCGCTCGACTGTGAGGCAGCCGGTTTCGAATGGATCGAAGCGAACGACGCCGACAATTCGTTGCTCGCCTTTGTGCGCAAGGGCGCCGACGGCAGCCGCCTGCTGGTGGTCTGCAACTTCACCCCGGTGCCACGTCAGGACTTCCGCCTGGGCGTGCCGGACGCGGCCGCCTGGAAAGAGGTGCTCAACACGGACTCGGCGCACTACGGCGGCAGCAACCTGGGCAACGGCAAGCGCGTGATCGAATCCCGGCCGATCGGCGCGCACGGACGATCGCATTCCATCGCGATCACGCTGCCGCCGCTGGCCACGGCGGTCTTCGAACCCACCTAGCGCGGCACGATCGTGTTGCACTCCGGGCGGCCATTTCCCCTCGGCGCCACCGTGCGCGACGGCGGTGTCAATTTCGCGGTCGTTTCCGAACACGCCACCGCGGTCGATCTTTGCCTGTTCGATGCGGCCGGCAACGAGCAGCGGCTGCCCCTGACCGCCCACACCGAGGGCGTCTGGCATGTTTTCGTCTCCGGCGTGTCGGCGGGACAGATCTACGGTTATCGCGTGCACGGGCCCTACGAGCCGCACCGTGGACAGCGCTTCAACCACCACAAGCTGCTGCTCGATCCGTATGCGCGCGAAATCGTCGGTCGCTTCGACTGGCGCGACGCGCACTTCAGCTACCAGGTCGGGCATCCGGATGGCGAGCGCTCGTTCGACTCGCGCAACAACGCTGGCGCTGCGCTGAAGGCGCGCGTTGCGGCGCCGCTGCCCGCGACAGCCTCTGCGCATCGCCCGCATGTGCCGGTCGCCGATACGGTGCTGTACGAGCTGCATGTCAAGGGTTTCACCCAGCGGCTCGCGGAGGTTCCCGAGTCTCTGCGCGGCACCTATGCCGGCCTCGCACACCCCGCGGCGATTGCGCATCTCACGGCGCTCGGCGTCACGACGCTCTCGCTGCTGCCGGTGCACTACGCGATTGCCGAGCGCCACCTGGGCGAACATGGCCTGACCAACTACTGGGGCTACAACACGATCGGCTTCTTCTGCCCCGACCCGCGCCTCTCGAGCACGCCCGCGGATCCGACGGCCACGCGCGCCGAGTTCCGCACGATGGTCGATCGCCTGCACGAGGCCGGGCTCGAGGTCGTGCTCGATGCCGTCTACAACCACACCGCAGAGGGCGATGGCAGAGGGCCGACGATTGCGTTCCGCGGCCTCGACAACGCCCTGTATTACCGACTCGTCCCCGACGATCGCGCGCGTTATGAGAACTGGACCGGGTGCGGCAACACGGTCAACGTACCGCATCCGCGCGTGACGCAACTGGTCCTCGATTCGCTGCGCTACTGGGCGGCGGAGATGGGAGTGGACGGCTTTCGCTTCGATCTCGGCGTGACACTCGGCCGCACCGGGTTGGCCTTCGACCCGCATGGCGCATTCTTCGTCGCGCTCCAGCAGGATCCGACCCTGGCACATGCCAAGCTGATCGCGGAACCGTGGGATCTCGGCCCGGACGGCTACCAGCTCGGCCGATTTCCGGGCCGCTTCATGGAATGGAACGACCGCTTTCGCGACAGCGTGCGGCGATTCTGGCTGCAGCGTGACGTCGGGCGCGGGGAACTGGTGCGGCGCATTGCCGGCTCCAGCGACGGCTTCCATCACGGCCGGCGGCTGCCGTGCGCATCGGTCAACTACCTCACCTCGCACGACGGCTTTACGCTCACCGACCTCGTGAGCTACGACCACAAGCACAACGAGGCCAACGGCGAAGCAAACCAGGATGGCCACCCGGGGAACTTCAGCACCAATTGCGGCGTCGAGGGGCCAACCGACGATCAGGCCGTCAGCGCACTGCGCGCGCGCCTGCGACGCGCACTGCTGGTGACGCTGCTGACCGCGCAGGGCACGCCGATGCTGCTCGCCGGCGACGAGATCGGCCACACTCAGCGCGGCAACAACAATGCCTATTGCCAGGACAACGACATTTCGTGGCTCGACTGGCCGCGCGCCGATCGGGAGCTGCTCGAATTCGTGCGCCGCCTGCTGCGGCTTCGCCGCACGCATCCGCATTTTCGCGTCAACCGCTGGCTGAGTGAACACGCAAATGCCGACGGCCACAAGGAAATCGAGTGGCTGCGGCCCGACGGCGCGATGATGACGGTCGACGACTGGCACGACCAATCGCGCCACAGTCTGGCGGTGATGGGGGGCGATGAGCACCTGCGGATGATGGCGCTTTTCAACGCCGAGCCTGCGGCGCTCGAGTTCACGTTGCCGGCGGGCCGGTGGCGCATCGAGCTCGACAGCGCCGCGCCCGATCGCGAAACGGGAAGAGTCGTCGAGGCAAGGCACACGGTGGAGTCGCAATCGGTGGTCCTTTTTTCAATCGTCGTCTGACACGGCGACCCTCCCACACGCGCTTCGCCATGCCAACTCTTGACCGCCGCCGCTCCGGCATCCTGCTGCATCCGACCTCGCTGCCCGGTCCGCACGGCATCGGTGACCTGGGACCGGGCGCGGTTCACTTCGTCGACTGGCTCGACGCCGCAGGCCAGAGCGCGTGGCAGGTGCTGCCGCTGAGTCCGATCGGCTCTGGCAATTCTGCGTATGCGGGCGTCTCGGCATTCGCCGGCTCGCCGCTGCTGGTGGCGCTGGAACCGCTGGTCAACCACGGGTGGCTGGCGCCGATCGCCCCCGACGAGATCGCCCATTTCAATTCTCGGCATGTCGATTTCGATCGCGTTGTCCCTTGGCGCATGGCGAAGCTCAAGCGCGCGCACGCGGGTTTTCTTGCGCGCGCTCAGGCGGCCGACCGCGCCGCGTTCAGCGCGTACTGCGCCGATCAGCGGCAATGGCTCGACGACTATGCGCTGTTCATGGCGCTCGATGAAGCGCAGCACGCACGCGGGTGGTTCGCGGCCTGGCCGCAGTGGGACCCACCGCTCGCGCGCCGCGAAGCGGCCGCCCTTGCCGCCGCGCGCAAGCAACTTGAGCACGCGATTGCGTTCTGGCAATTCGTGCAGTGGTGCTTCGACAGTCAGTGGGCCGCGCTCAAGCGGTACGCGAACGGCAAGGGAATTCAAGTGATCGGCGACTTGCCGATCTTCGTCGCGCACCACTCCGCCGATTGCTGGGCGCGACCCGACCTGTATGTGCTCGATGCGGGTTTCAGGCAAAAGGTGGTCGCCGGCGTGCCGCCCGACTACTTCAGCGAAACCGGGCAGCGTTGGGGTAATCCGCTGTACGACTGGGACGCGATGAAGCGCGACGGCTACGCCTGGTGGATCGAGCGCATGCGGCGCCAGTTGCAGCTCGCGGACCTGGTGCGGATCGATCATTTCCGCGGCTTCGCCGGCTACTGGGAGATCCCCGCAACGTGTCCCACGGCCGTGGAAGGACGCTGGGCGCCTGGCCCGGGTGCGGCGCTGTTCGACGCCCTGCATGCGGCGCTCGGTGAACTGCCCGTGATCGCCGAGGACCTCGGCGTGATCACGCCCGATGTCGTGGCGCTGCGCGATCGTTTCGGCTTTCCCGGAATGCGCGTCTTGCAGTTTGCGTTCAGCGGCGATGCGAGTCACGCGTTCCTGCCGCACAACTACGTCGAAAACTGTTGCGTCTATACCGGCACGCATGACAACGACACCGCGCTCGGCTGGTGGGCAAGCGCGACCGAACATGAGCGCGCCTACGCAGGCGAGTATCTTCGTGTCCGCGACGGCGATGTGCACTGGGCGATGATGCGCGCCGCTTCGGCATCGGTTGCGCGGCTTGCGGTGTTCCAGATGCAGGACGTGCTCGGGCTGGGGGCCGAACACCGGATGAACTCGCCGGGCAGAACGGACTGCTGGACCTGGCGCTTTGCCTGGGACATGGTGGGAACAGAGACAGCACAGCACCTGGGGCGAATGAGCGCGGCGTTTGGCCGGGCCCCTGCCACGCACCTGCATTTGCCAGACTATCCAGACGACAAGCCAAAACCCTGACGAGGAAATCCATGACGACTTCAAAGCTTCGCACTGCCACCGCTGTCGCCGCCCTTGCGCTGGCCGGGACGGGCGCGGCGCAGGTGCAGATCGAACCGGGGGCCGCGGCCGGAAGGAATATCACCATTGGCCGCGATTCCGCCGCCGCACGCGTCGTGTCAGTTGAGTACCAGGGCCGTTACAGCAATGTGCGCATTGAGCGAAGCGAGCCGGGCGCCGAACCGAATCAGCATCCCATCGCGATTGATGCCGTCGCGATGCGGTCGCTGCTCGCCTCGCTGCAAATGCCGGGTGGCCAGCCCGAGCCCTTGCTGAGCGCCGCCGAACTCGACGAAATCGCCCCGCCGCTCGCCTCGGCGCTGCGCAAGGCAACCGCTGATCAGGATGTCACTTTCGCGGTCAGCGATCGACACGGTGCGCTGGGTCCACTGGCTCCGCGCGTCGTGACGACCGCGCGCGTCTTCCGTCGCGATGGCCAGATGCAGGTCATCGCCGGCCTCGTCCGGCGCGATTTCGAGAACCAGTTGCACGGCACCGGTTATCTGATTCCCTTTGAACCTGGCGCCCGGGCCAAGGCGGTCGATGCCAACGCGCGGATCGCGGTCGAGGCGGGCGCCGGCAACAACCGACGTGCCGATTGGGCCGTACTCTGGCTTGAAGCAAAGCCAGCCGCACCGGCGACCGTCGCAGCACCGGCCGCACCGGCGACCGTCGCAGCACCGGCGGCGCCGACAACTGCTACCGCAACCGGTACGGCCCCAACGGTCAGCGCTCCTGCCGCCGTGGTGCCGGTCACACCCGCATCGCGTACCATGCCGGCCCCCGAAGCAGCAACGGGCGCGGCGCCGGATGCTGACGCGCTCTACCGAAATGTCAGCGAGCGCCTGAAAGCGCTGCAGAAACTGCGCGAGTCCGGCGTCATTTCAGAACAGGAATACCAGGAAAAACGGCGCCAGATCCTCAAGGACATGTAAGGTGCATAACGCGAGCATCATCCCGTATTTGTAGCAATACTACATTCCAAACGCCGCAGTCAAAGTAGTATTGCTACATCCCGCTACGTGCTGGTCGAATTTTTCGGGCATCTGGCGTGGAGATCGTATGCTTGGCACTGCGGCGATTTTGACAAAAGCCCCCCTGAAGGAGACATCGATGTTGAGCAAGAGATTCGTGCGCACCGCGGTCGCGGGCGCGGTGCTGGCGCTTGCGGGCGCCGTACAGGCACAACAGACTTCCGTTGAGGTGTTGCACTGGTGGACCTCCGGCGGCGAAGCCAAATCCGTGGCGGAACTCAAGAAGATCCTGGAATCCAAGGGATACGGCTGGAAAGACTTCGCCGTCGCGGGCGGCGGCGGGGACGCCGCGGATACCGCGCTCAAGGCGCGTGTGGTGTCGGGCAATGCACCGACCGCGGCGCAGGTCAAGGGGCCGAAGATCCAGGAATGGGGCAACGAGGGCGCGCTTGCGAACATCGATGCCGCAGCGAAAGAGGGCAAGTGGGACGAACTGCTGCCGCCGGTCGTTGCCAACGTGATGAAGTACAAGGGCCAGTATGTGGCTGCGCCCGTGAACGTTCACCGTGTGAACTGGCTGTGGGTCAATCCTGAGGTGCTGAAGAAGGCCGGCGCGCAGCCGCCGCAGACCTGGGATCAGTTCTTTGACGCCGCCGACAAGATCAAGAAGGCCGGCCTGATCGCGGTCGCGCACGGGGGCCAGCCATGGCAGGACGCCACCGTGTTCGAATCGGTCGTGCTCGGCGTCGGCGGCGCGGATTTCTATCGCAAGTCGCTGGTGCAACTGGATGAGGCGAGTATCAAGAGCCCGACCATGCTCAAGTCCTTTGACACGCTCGGCCGCATCAAGACCTACATCGACAAGGACTCGCCGGGCCGTGACTGGAACCTCGCCACCGCGATGGTGATCAATGGCAAGGCCGGCATGCAGTTCATGGGCGACTGGGCCAAGGGCGAATTCACGGCCGCCAACAAAGTGCCCGGCAAAGACTTCCTGTGCATCAATTCGCCAGGAACGGCGGGCTCGTACACGTTCAACATCGACTCGTTCGTGATGTTCAAACAGAAGGATCCGGCTGCGCAGAAGGCGCAGCTCGCACTCGCCTCAGCGATCATGAGCCCCGAGTTCCAGGAAGTGTTCAACCTGAACAAGGGCTCGATCCCGGTGCGCGCCGGCGTCCCGCGTGGCAAGTTCGACAGCTGTGCCACCAAGTCGATGGACGACATGGCCGCCTCGACCAAGAGCGGTGGCCTGGTGCCGAGCATGGCGCACGAGATGGCGATTCCGGGGTCCACGCGCGGCGCGTTCCTCGACGTGGTGGCGAAGTTCATGAATTCGGACATGACTTCGCAACAGGCGGTCGATGCAATGGTGAAGGCATCGAAGGTGAAGTAATCCGGCCCTGCGGCGAGTGCGCGTGTCTCCTCGCACTCGCCGCCGACCGCGGGCCGGCGTATCGTGCCCGCGGTCACCTCGACGACGAGTCATCCGATGAGCGCTGTAGCGTCCGCAATCCCGCCGCGCAGTCTGCGCGGGCTGGCAGATGAGTGGCTGCCCAGGATCGTGCTGAGCCCGACGCTGGCGATGTCGCTCGTCTTCGTCTACGGATTCATTGTCTGGACCGCGTATCTGTCGTTGACCGAATCGCGGATGATGCCCAGTTTTGATTTCGCCGGCCTCGCTCAGTACGCGCGCCTGTTCGACAACGAGCGCTGGTGGACATCGGCGAAAAACCTCGGCATCTTTGGCTCGCTGTTCATCGGCATCTCGGTCGTGCTGGGGCTGCTGATCGCGATCCTGCTCGACCAGAAGATCCGCACCGAAGGCGCGCTGCGCGCGATCTACCTTTATCCGATGGCGCTTTCCTTCATCGTCACCGGCACCGCCTGGAAGTGGATTCTCAATCCGGGCCTGGGCCTGGAGAAGCTGGTGCGCGACTGGGGCTACCCGAACTTCACGTTCGACTGGCTCGTGAACTCGAATCTGTCGATCTACACGGTGGTGATCGCGGGCGTGTGGCAGTCGAGCGGCTTCGTGATGGCGCTGTTCCTGGCCGGACTGCGCGGCGTCGACGAGGAGATCATCAAGGCGGCACAGGTCGACGGCGCATCGCTGCCGCGCATCTACTGGAAGATCGTGATCCCCAGCCTGCGCCCGGTGTTCTTCAGCGTGCTGCTGATCCTGTCGCACATCGCGATCAAGAGCTTCGACCTCGTGATGGCACTGACCGCCGGCGGTCCCGGCAACGCGAGCGATGTGCCGGCGATCTTCATGTACCAGTTTTCTTTCAACCGCGGCCAGCTGGGCCTGGGGGCGGCGGCGGCGATGATGATGCTGATGACCATCGTGGCGGTGCTGGTGCCGCTGATGTACCTCGAAACGCGGAGCGCACGCAGTGCACGCTGACGCACAGCGCCTAACCCTTGGCCGCGTGGCGCTCTACGCGCTGCTGGTGCTGTTCGCGCTGTATTACCTGACGCCGCTGTATGTCGTTCTGACCACCTCGCTCAAGCCGATGGACGAAGTGCGCGCCGGCAACCTGATTGCGCTGCCACAGACGTGGACGATCGAGGCGTGGCACAGGGCGTGGAACGGCGCCTGCATTGGCGTGGACTGCAACGGCCTGCGGCCGTATTTCTGGAATTCGGTGCGGATGGTGGTGCCGTCGGTGCTCATCTCCACTTTCATCGGCGCACTGAACGGTTACGTGCTCGCGCACTGGCGCTTCCGCGGTTCCGAGATCCTGTTCACGGCGCTGCTGGTCGGATGCTTCATTCCGTTCCAGGTCGTGCTTCTGCCGATGGCGCGGCTGCTCGGAATTTTCGGTCTGGCCAACACCACGGCCGGCCTGATCTTCGTGCACGTCGTCTATGGCCTCGCATTCACGACGCTCTTCTTCCGCAATTTCTATATCTCGGTGCCGGAGGAGCTGATCAAGGCCGCGCGCGTCGATGGCGCCGGTTTCTTCCTGATCTTCCGCAAGGTGGTGCTGCCGCTGTCGGGCCCGATCTTCGTCGTGTGCATCATCTGGCAGTTCACGCAGATCTGGAACGACTTCCTGTTCGGCGTGGCATTCAATGGCGGGCAGCAGGCACCGATTACGGTGGCGCTGAACAACCTCGTCAACACCTCGACCGGCGTCAAGGAATACAACGTTGACATGGCCGCAGCGGTGATCGCCGCGCTGCCGACATTGTTCGTCTACATCGTGGCCGGGCGCTACTTCGTGCGCGGGCTGACCGCCGGCGCGGTCAAGGGATAGGAGCAAGGACAACCGATGGCAAGCCTGACGCTCACGAACATCCGCAAGGTCTTCCCCAACGGAACCGAGGTCCTCAAGGGCATCGATATCGGCATCGGCGACGGCCAGTTCCTGATCCTGGTCGGCGGCTCGGGCTGCGGCAAGTCGACCGTGCTGAACATCATCGCGGGACTGGAGACGCTCACCAGCGGCGAGGTCAAGATCGGCGATCGGGTCGTCAACGCGCTGCCGCCGAAGGATCGCGACATTGCGATGGTCTTCCAGTCCTATGCGCTGTATCCGTCGATGAGCGTGCGCGAGAACATCGCCTTCGGACTGAGCATCCGCAAGGTAGCGAAGGACGAACAGGAAAAGATCATCGGCCGCGTCGCCGACATGCTGCAGATCGGTCACCTGCTCGACCGCAAGCCGCGGCAGTTGTCGGGCGGCCAGCGGCAGCGCGTCGCGATGGCGCGCGCATTGGCGCGGCAACCGTCGCTGTTCCTGTTCGATGAACCGCTATCCAATCTCGACGCCAAGCTGCGCGTCGAGGTGAGGTCCGAGATCAAGCTGATGCATCACCGGCTCGGCGCGACCATCGTCTACGTCACGCACGACCAGATCGAGGCGATGACGCTCGGCGATCGCATTGCCGTGATGAAGGACGGCGTCGTGCAGCAGTTCGGCAGCCCGCAGGAGATCTATGACGGGCCCGCGAATCTCTTCGTCGCCGGTTTCATCGGCTCGCCGTCGATGAATTTCCTCAAGGGCAAGCTCGTGTCCAGCAATGGCAGCGGCGTCAGTTTCGAGGCCGTGCATCAGGACCGGACGGTTCCCCTGCCGCTGAAGAGTGCGCCCAAGTCGGCGCGCGACTGGGTCGGCCGCGAAGTGATCCTCGGCCTGCGCCCGGAGCGCATCTCCAACGAGGACGCCCACAGCTACGACATCGTGGTCGATTGCCACATCGACCTGATCGAGCCGACCGGTCCCGACACGCACGTGTTCACCAAGCTGAACGGCGCCAAGGTGTGCGGACGCGTCCACCCGCGCGCGCCGTGCTTCGAGGGCAAGTCGATGCCGCTCGCATTCGATCTGTCGCAGGCGGTGCTCTTCGATCCGAAGACCGAGGCGCGCATCGCCTAGCACGCAGTCAAGCGACGGTTTCGATGAACCCGCGCACCGTCGCAATTTCACCCTTCGCCGGACAGAAGCCAGGCACGTCGGGCCTGCGCAAGAAGGTGACGGTGTTCGAGCAGCCGGGCTATGTCGAAAGCTTCGTGCAAAGCCTGTTCGACGTGCTGCCGGACCGGCATGGCAAGACCCTGGTGCTGGGCGGTGATGGGCGCTACTTCAACGAGCGCGCGATCCAGATCATCCTGCGGCTGGCCGCCGCCAACGGCTTCGCGCGCGTGCGGGTGGGCCGCGACGGTTTGCTCTCCACGCCGGCCGCAAGCCATGTCATCCGCAAGCACGGCGCCTACGGCGGCATCATCCTGTCGGCCAGCCACAACCCCGGTGGTCCCGACGGCGACTTCGGCATCAAGTACAACGCCAGCAACGGCGGGCCGGCGCCCGAGAAGCTGACCGATGCGATCTACGCACGCTCGCAGACGATCGACCGCTATCTCACGTTCGATGCGCCCGACGTCGATCTCGCGCGCATCGGCACCGCGACGCTGGCCGGCATGCGCATCGACGTCATCGACCCGGTGGCCGACTATGTCGCATTGATGCAAGGCCTGTTCGACTTCGAGCGCATGCGCGCGCTGTTCAAGGGCAGCTTCCGCATGCGTTTCGACGCCATGCACGCGATCACCGGCCCGTATGCGCACGCGATTCTCGAGGGCGAACTCGGCGCACCGCGCGGCACGGTGATCAACGGCACGCCCAAGCCCGACTTCGGCGGCGGTCATCCGGATCCCAATCCGGTGTGGGCGACCGAACTGCTCGCGATCATGAACGGTGACGAGGCGCCCGATTTCGGCGCCGCTTCCGACGGCGACGGCGACCGCAACATGGTCGTGGGCCGGCGCTTTATCGTCGCGCCGAGCGATTCGCTTGCGGTGCTGACCGCCAATGCATCGCTTGTCCCGGCGTTTGCCTCGGGCCTGAAGGGTGTGGCGCGATCCATGCCGACGAGCCGCGCCGTCGACCGAGTGGCGGCCGCGCTTGGCATACGCTGCTACGAGACGCCCACCGGCTGGAAATTCTTCGGCAATCTGCTCGACGCGGGACTCGCCACGCTGTGTGGCGAGGAAAGCGCCGGCACGGGCGCCGATCATGTGCGCGAGAAGGACGGCGTGTGGGCGGTGCTCTTCTGGCTCAATATCCTCGCGGTGCGTGGTGCGTCGGTCGAGCAGGTCGTGCGCGATCACTGGCGCCGCTTCGGCCGCAACTTCTATTCACGCCACGACTATGAGGCGATCGACGCTGCCGCCGGCGAAGCGCTGATCGACCATCTGCGCGCAAGCGCCGGCACGCTAGCCGGCCGGCGCTTCGGGCATTACGTGGTCGCGGCGGCCTCCGATTTCTCCTACGCCGATCCCGTCGATGGTTCAACGAGCCAGAAGCAAGGTATTTGTGTCAGCTTCACCGACGGCGCCCGTGTCGTGTTTCGCCTGTCGGGAACCGGCACCGAGGGCGCCACCTTGCGTGTGTATCTTGAGCGCTTCGAGGCTGATTTTTCGCAACACGACCAGGACCCGCAGGCGGCATTGTCCGGATTGATCACGGCGGCCGATGAGATGGCGGCGATTCGTCGCCGCACCGGCCGCACGCAGCCTGACGTGATCACCTGAGCCAGAAAACGGAGACCGCGATGAACTCGGACAGCGTCACCCGCAATCAGCTCACGCGCCGCGCGCTCGCGCTGGTGCTGGCCGGCGGCCGGGGCAGCCGGCTTGGGCAACTGACCGACAACCGCTCCAAGCCGGCGGTCTATTTCGGCGGGAAGTTCCGCATTGTCGATTTTGCGCTGTCCAATTGCCTGAACTCGAACCTGCGCCGTGTCGGCGTCGTCACGCAGTACAAGTCGCACAGCCTGCTGCGGCACGTGCAGCGCGGCTGGGCGTTCATGAAAGCGGAGATGAACGAATTCATCGACCTGCTGCCGGCGCAGCAGCGCATCGACGAGCAGTCCTGGTATCGCGGCACGGCCGATGCCGTCTACCAGAACATCGACATCATCCGCTCGTACAACCCCGAATACATCGTCGTGCTCGCCGGCGATCACATCTACAAGATGGACTATGGCCGCATGCTCGCGTTCCATGTCGAGAAGGGTGCCCAGTGCACGGTCGGTTGCATCGAAGTGCCGCTCGCCGAGGCGACCGCATTTGGCGTGATGGCGGTCAATGACACGGGACTGATCACGAGCTTCGTTGAGAAACCTGCGCAGCCCCCGCCCATGGCCGGGCGCCCCGACATGGCGCTCGCCAGCATGGGCATCTATGTGTTCGACGCGAAGTTTCTGTATGACGAGCTGGACCGCGATATCTCGACGGCGAACTCGAGTCACGATTTCGGCAAGGACATCATCCCGGCGGCCGTGCGCAAAGGCGCCGCGTGGGCGCAGCCATTTTCGGATAGCTGCGTGCTGTGCGAACCGGACGAAAAACCGTACTGGCGCGACGTCGGCACGATCGACGCGTACTGGGACGCAAACATCGAACTGACCGCAACCAAACCGCTGCTCAACCTCTATGACACGAACTGGCCGATCTGGACCTGGCAGGAGCAGCTGCCGCCGGCCAAGTTCGTGCACAACGAGCCGGACCGGCGCGGTATGGCGATCGAGTCGATGGTCTCGGGGGGGTGCATTGTTTCGGGCGCGTTGCACCGCTCGCTGCTGTTCTCATCGTGCCGCGTGCACTCGTACTCGACGGTCAACTGGTCGGTGCTGCTGCCGCGCGTCGAGGTCGGCCGGCACGTGCGCCTGAACAAGGTCGTCGTCGATCGCGGTTGCCGGCTGCCGGACGGACTCGTCGTTGGCGAGAATGCCGACGACGACGCGCGCCGCTTTCATCGCACCGAGGGCGGTGTCACGCTGATTACGGCTGACATGCTCAGTGCTCTGGCCTGACGCACCGAAGGAATCGCCGTTGGCCGCACCCATACGCGTACTGCAGGTCGGCGCCGAGATCTATCCGCTGGTCAAGACCGGTGGCCTGGGCGATGTGATGGCCGCGTTGCCGCCCGCGCTGGCGCGGAGCGGACTGGATGTCCGCCTGCTCCTGCCGGGCTACCCGGCCGTTATCGCGGCGTTCAAGCCGACCCGCAAAGTGGCGACGCTGGGACCGGCGTTTGGCGCAGCCACCCTGACGGTTCTGTGCGGTGCGCTGACCGACGTCGACGTGCCGGCCTATGTGATTGATGCGCCCGCCCTGTACGGGCGCGAAGGTCATCCCTATCTGGGCCCCGATGGTCACGACTGGTCGGACAATGCGCTGCGGTTCGGCGCGCTCGGGTGGTTTGCCGCGCATCTGGGCAGCGGCGACATCGATCGCAAATGGCAGCCGCAGATTGCCCACTGCCACGACTGGCATGCCGCGCTGGCCTGCGCGTATCTGGGACTCAATCCCGCTGCGCCGTGTCGTAGTGTCTTCACGATCCACAACCTCGCGTTTCAGGGACTGTTCGACTCCGATCTGCTGCCCGCGCTGCAGTTGCCGACCCGTGTGCTCACCTACGACGGCATCGAGTTCCACGGCCAGGGCTCGGCGATGAAGGCCGGCATTCAGTACGCCGATGCGATTACGACCGTCAGCCCGACCTATGCGCGCGAGATCCTCACGCATGAGTTCGGCTGCGGGCTCGAGGGTGCACTCGGACACCGTGCTGACAAGCTGCGCGGCATTCTGAACGGGGTCGACGGCGCGGTGTGGAATCCCGCGCGCGATGTGCACATCGACCACCACTACCAGGCCGCCCACCTGTCGGGCAAGAGCGCGGCGAAGGCGGCGTTGCAGAAGGAACTCGGCCTGCGCAGCGCGCCCGAGGCGCCGATCGTCGGCCTCATCAGCCGGCTCACGCAACAGAAGGGCATCGACCTGCTGTTGAGCGTGGCGCCTGATTTGATTGCAGACGGTGCGCAGTTGGCGCTGCTCGGCAGCGGGGATGCGCCGATCGAACAGGGCTTGAGAACGCTTGCCCGGACGCGGCCGGAGAGTGTTGCCGTGCGCTTCAGCTACGACGAACCCCTTGCCCATCGGATCATCGCCGGCGCAGACGTGATCGCCGTGCCGTCGCGCTTTGAACCCTGCGGCCTCACGCAACTCTACGGGCTGCGCTACGGCACCCTTCCCCTCGTTCGCCGCGTCGGCGGCCTGGCAGATACCGTGGTCGACGCGAATGATTCCGCACTGGCCACGGACACGGCGACCGGCTTCTGCTTCGACACCGCCGAGGCGGAAGCGCTGCGCACGGCCGCCCGCCGCGCTCTTGCCTTGTATCGAAACCGGGCCCTCTGGCAGAAGGTGCAACGGCGGGCGATGGCGCAGAACTTCTCCTGGGATGCAGCGGCGATCCAGTACCTCGACCTGTTTTCGCAACTGATCGGGACGCGATAGGAACGCGGCGCCGAGCGCCCTGCCGCCTGCCACCGGCGCGAGCCGGAGTCGGCTTCTTTCGCCGAATTCGCAAGGTTCGCCACGGTCTTTCGACAAACCGCCTGCGACGCGCACGGCTCGGCCGAACCTGGCGCGGCGCAACGGTCATCCCATCAACCCGGGAGAAAGTCGATCAAGTCACTCAAGATCGTGCTTTTGTCCTCGATGCTTGCCATCAGCGGGCTCGCGTTTGCTGCCAGCGCCGAATACACCGAAACCGTGAAGAATATCGATGCGGCGATGGCGACCGCAAAGTACACGCCGAGGACCACCGCCGAGGCGAAAAAGCTGCGCGCAGGCAGCGAACGCATAGTGAAGGAAGGCAAGGAAGCCGAGGCGATGATGCTTCGGGAGAAAGTCAGGCAACTGCTGACCATGAAGTAGCACGGCAACGCCGGCCGGCCGCAGCCACCCGCTGCTCGACCACGGAGCAAGCGCGCTTGGCGCGCACGGGAGTTTCGCCCCGGCGAATCCGAGTCGAAGATTCTTGTGCCTTGGAAAAGCAAGGGCTTCCAGGAGGAAGCCCTTGTCGTGTTTGGTTGCGGGCGGCGCAACGGGCAATTTCCTCCGGCCCGGTGGTGCGGGTGAAGGCCGCCAAGGAGTGCGGCCTGGACTTTACGCTCGCTGCGAGACGCGTCGGTTCCCGTGCGCAGAGTGCATTGGAACTCACCGATTTCCTTGCGCGGTTCGATTTCCTGCCGGCGGCACGGCTTCGTGCGGCGCATGTGCACGTGCAGTGTGCCCGCGAGGGCCTCAACTTCTTCGACCTGCCGCGATCGCACGCCGGGGAGAATCGGGATCGGTGGCGGCCGTTGCCCCGCTGGTTGGCAAAGCACGCGTAGGTGCGCACCGGATAACGAAGCGACGAACGGGCTTTAGCGCAACTCCTCCGCGCCACGGCATTGCTCGCGGACCATCGCTCGTCGGGTTGAAGTGCCGCTCACGGCATCCGCGCTGGCGGCGGGGTGCGCCGAAACGACGCCATCCCGAACGTACCCGCGCGGGACGACGGCTCCACGCGGTCGAGGTCTTCGCGCACAAGCTCAGCGATGGCCAAGGCGCCCGTGAGGCCCGGGGACTCGATACCCATCAGATTGACCAAGCCGGGCACGCCGTGGACTTCCGGTCCATCGATCCTGAAATCGGCGGCGGGCTCTCCCGCACCGCAAATCTTGGGTCGAATGCCGGTGTAATCGGGCTGCAAGCGGCTGGCGTCGAGTTGCGGGTAATAGCGCTGGATCGCTTCGCAAAAGCGCGCTCGCCTCGAGTCGTCGAACGTGTAGTCGATCGTGTCGATCCACTGCACGTCCGGTCCGAACTTGGCGCGCCCGCCGAGGTCGAGCGTGACGTGGATGCCGAGGCCTGCTGACTCGGCGACCGGATAGACCAGATGCTGGAAGGGCGACTTGCCGGTCAGGCTGTAGTAGTGGCCCTTCGCAAACCGCTCTTGGGGAACGTGGTCCGGCGCAAGGCCCGCGATCGATCGGGCGACGGCCGGGGCCGTGAGCCCGGCGCAGTTCACGAGCACGCCGCAATGGACCGCGGTTTCTTCTTGGCCACCGACGCGCAGCGCGAAGCCCCCCGAGGCCACGGTAGCCCCGAGCACGGGGCTTCGAAAGACGGCCTGGCCGCCAGCTCGCTCGAGGTCGCCGAGCAGCGCAAACATCAGCGCGTGACTGTCCACGATGCCGGTGAGTGGGGCATAAACGCCCCGCACGCAGCGTACGGCGGGTTCGAGCTCGCTCACCTCTTCCGGCGCCATCCACTCGAGGGTTCCAACACCGTTGGCCAGGGCAAGCTCGCGATACTTCTTCAGGATCCCAACCTCCGATGCCTGGGTGGCAATGATCACCTTTCCGATCTGGCGATGCGGTATGCCTCGCTCCCGGCAATACGCGTACAGGCGCTCACGTCCGGCAACACATAGCCGCGCCTTCAGCGATCCCGGCTGGTAGTAGATGCCCGAGTGGATCACCTCGGAGTTGCGGCTGCTGGCCCCCGTGCCGAACTGAGCCGCCGCCTCGAGGACCACGACCTCACGGCCCGCGAGCGCCAGCGCTCGGGCCACGGCCAGACCGACGACGCCGGCGCCGATCACGATCGCCTCGACGAACATGCCGCTTTCAGAAGGCATTCAAGGAATCCGCACCGCAGAGGCCTTCGCGGAGATGCGGGTTGGCGCCGAACTCGCCGGCTGAAACCCACCGGATGGACCTCGTTTCTGGAACAGGATGTTACTCAGCATCCGGCACAACCGCGCGGTCGGGAAGCACGGTAAGTCCAAAGCCGCCCTGGATAGTTGACGCACGGCACCCGGCGATTCGCGAAGAGTGTTTGCACGGTCCCGGCCAATTGCCGTCGGTGAGATTGTTAGCGCCAAGGGCTGCTTCAAGCTGTATTGCGATCTGTCTGCAGGCGCGGCGCGGCGCAAGCAGCCATCGCCAAGCGGCCTGTCCTGGTCGAAACATCAATGGCCGCAACGATGGGACGCACAGCCCGAGACAACGGGGCCCGCGACGTGACCCCGTAGAGTCCCTAGACCAGCGCCGGATCTCCCACTTGAACGCTGCCTTGATTAGTAGTCACTACTGCATACGCGCCAGCACACTGAAACTGTAATAAGCCCGGAAGTTCTACGCGGCTGTGGCGGACCAGCGTCCGAAGGACCTCCGCTTCCTGGGGCAGATCCTCCTGAGCGAGGGTCCTCATGACGCAACGAGGATCGAGCAGGGCCACATTGAGCCGCACGCTGCCGCCCAGTGCCAGTTCAAGACCGACCCAGTCGTTCTCGACAAACCCCGGCTGATCGGTCTTGACGATCACGTTCATGCGGAATCTGCGCTCGTCAATGCGGCTGTTCGGCGCCAATTCGTTGAGCTTTGCCAGGGTCGAAGTGGTCATGACGGACACCGGGAACATGTCCAGGAAGGATCTTGAGGGAACCGGTGATGGCGCACCGATCGCCGCAAATAGCGCCGCGCCCAGCTTCTGCTCAACCACGGCGTCACGATTCCCACCGGGGCCTGCGCCTTCGATGTCGGGAGGGTACGGATCGATCGTGAAGTCTTCCGGCGCGACGCGCGCCAAGGTCACACGCCGGTGGAAATGCACCGGAAGCACCCGGTCCACGTCGCCCGCATCGCTGCGAACCGACAGCCCGGTTGGTAACGTAATCCGCACCGGCGGCATATCTGCACCGCGCTTCGGTGCCTCGACGAACTCGGCCTTGCATCGCAACAGGTCCGGAAGGAGCTTGATGCTCTTGGCGCTCACCACCTTGCCGGTCTCTGCATCGATAAGCGCGTAGGCACGAGTTCCCAGCATCCGGCGGGTGTCGATTCCAGTTTCTGGAGCCGCTCCCCCGTCATCGATTTGACTGCGAAACGCCAGAGTGCGGTGATTGTGCCTACGGCGTTCTTGCTGTTGCTCGTCATACGAATCTCCCCCTTCTTGTGGCTTGGCAGTGTCCTGCCCCCATAGGGCGTGTATCAGCTGAAGATCAGCATGGTTCGTTCCTGAACCGCACGGGGCTTTCTGACCAGACTGAGCGCCAGTCTTCGGCATGGAGAACTTGGATCACCACCGATTCAGTCGAACTCAATCCGCTCATTACAACGGCGGACACGGACCGCTCCCGCTGCCTTGCTGCGGTCCCCCGGACCCCGCCTGAGTGACGGCGATGGATCGATATGTGCCGGTCGCGAACCACACGTAGTGCCGACCATTGAAGGTGGCGAGCGGCCTCGCGTCGCCGCAGGCTCGCGCAGTATTCAGCCGATCACAGAACGAACCCGCCCACATGGCGGCTCTTCTTTGTGCGGCCGTTGGTAAGTCGGAGGCAAGTGCTGGATATCAGTCCCGTCACTCTCAAGGATCGCCCCTGATCGATCGAGTCGAGATGTGGCGCGGTGGCGCGCACGATGACTCCTCAGTTGAATACAGGTTGCCCTGCCACGGACCGGCAGGACCTCGATCGTTGCCTTGTCGACTATCGGCTGGCCGCCGCCACAGCGCTGCGCAGCGCTGCCGCGTGCTTGTTCGATACCGTGCGCTTGGCCACGATGTCGACCGGCGTGACTTTGCTGCCGTAGTACGCGCTGTTGAGCGATTCGCGCACGTCGAGGACCGAGCCCTCAACGCTCAGGCCGATGAAGGCACCTTTGGCCTTTGAATATGAGACGAAATCAGCCGTAATGTTGGCCGCCTGGCCGGCGCCGACCGGACCCGCAGCGACCGACGCGTCGCCTCCAAGTTTCACCGCGTTGGTCATCAGCCCGTCGATGCCCTTCTGACTGTTGATCAGGATCACCACTTCCGCCGCCTGACCACCGAACTGCAGACCGAAGCTCACGGCACCCATCGTGTAGAAGGCCGGCTCGCTCCAGTCGTTCTTGGCACCGCGAACCATCAGCACGCCGGTACCACCCGAACCCCCGAGGAAAAAACCCGCCTTCAAGATCGACGGATAGATCAGCACGCCCTTGGCGGTCCTGAGTCCCGCGCGCAATGAATCGAAGTCCTTCGTCTTGACCACGTCGTCGAACGTGACACGCGCCTTGTCCACGATGCCGCGCGCTTCGTCCGCATCGCTCGCCCAAGCGGCTTTCATCGGTAGCGCAGCGGCGACAGCGACGATCGCGAATAGCGTGTTGCGGCGGTTCAGTGTCATGGCGTTCTCCACTTGATGGCGGCCCGTAATTGTCGGATTGGTGATTGTATCGATTCACCACAGCACTCGAACTCAAGGTTTCCCTCATCCGGTGCGCAGCAGCGCTCGGCGGACCGCAGCCGCCGCAGGCGTGCGTGCCGGGCCAGCGATCCTCGAATTCACCGCTTGCTTCCTCGCGCCAGTCGAGCGCGATGCCGCGCCGCGTCGCCTCGCGGATGGTGGCGATGGCCTCGGCGCCGGTGAGTACGGCGAGGCGCACCTCGCCGGCATCAATGCGCTCGGCCATGGCATTGACCAGGCGCTGCGGCGATTGCCCGCCGACTTCGCCATAGACCGCCGTGCGTGGCGTTGCTCGGAGTCGCCGCGCCACCGACCACGGTACGTTGTTGGTCGAGCCAAACGGATTCGGCCACAACGCGCGATCGCCGACCGAGTGCTCGAATAGGCGCACCACCACCAGCGCGTCGACCTCGGCATCGAGCGCCATGCGCGCGACGTATTGGCCGGCACCGACGAGTATGGGAGTACGGTCGTACATGACGAATGCCGCTCCACGCGTGCCGGACCGTTCCGCGGCCCGCCACGACAGGCTGTGAAGTGCGTCGATGAAGATCGCAACATGGCACCGGAAATGTCTTGCGCGAGCAGCAGCGCACTGCGCTGTACAGCGGTCCCGCAACAGCGCTTGCGACGCCGCAGGATCCGCATTGAACGGCGGCGTCCACCGCTCGCACGGCAGCGGTCTTGCGCACTCGAAGGGAACAGGTCGGCTGCGCCGCCGTGTCGACCATGCGCCGGGTGTTGTACGACAGGCTGCACGAAGGCTTGGGTGCAGAATTTCGACCGTTTCCCGTTGGCCGGCTCCGCCCGTTGCGATGTACGCCGCAGACCAGACTGTCGCTCGTTGCCTACCGAAGCGCGCGCTCGCAGCAACCGACCCCGCGTCCTTGCCCCAGAATCATCGTCTTGTTCCGGATGCGACAGCTCAATAGCCTTGAGCCGGGCGCATCTGGCGGCGGCGTCGCCCATCGCCGCGGATAGACGCGCCAAGACGCACAGCCCCACCGGCGCCCGGGTGAGCAGCCCGGCAAACCGCGGCTGCGAACTGACCGGACTTCTACAACTGGCAGACGCCGAGCGAAGGGACGCAAGGGCTGACTCGTCTTCGCCGGCGCGCCGGGGACCCCGGCGCCCGGGTCCACATTCGCTGTAGTCTTTCAGTTCCATCAGGAAAGTCGATCGAGTTTCCCCTCAAGAGCATGGCCACTGCAGAACGAAGTACAGCGCGCCGACGCGCCGCCAACACACGGTCGGCGGCAGGCGGTCGCCTGCGTATCGGCGACGACTGGAACGCGATCACGATCATCGCGCTGTCGCAGGACAACCCGCTGAAGGCAGTCGCCGAGTTCGTTGAGAACTCGATCGACGCGGGCGCCCACTCGATCACGATCACGCGCGGACGCGAGCGTGGCGAACACTACCTGGAGATCGTCGATGACGGCCGCGGCGTGCCGAAGGACGAAAACGGCGCACCCGACTTCCGCTACGTGGCCACGCACATCTGCGATTCGCTCAAGCGCCGCTTGAAGACCGAGGGCGCGCGCGGTATTCAGGGGGAGTTCGGCATCGGGCTTCTTTCCTTTTGGACTGTCGGCGAGGAACTGGCGATGAGTTCGGCCGGCACCGACGGCCGCGTGCATGAGATGCGCATGCGCAGGCACGATCCGGGCTATAGCGTGATGCGGCGTGGAGCGCTGCTGACCGAAGCTGGCACGCGGCTGAGAATTTGGCCGCTGCTGCCCGGCGTGCGCCAACTGTCGGGCGAGAAGATCCAGCGCTATCTCGCTTCCGAACTGCGCGAGCGCATCCGCCAGTCGGGCGTACGAATTCGCGTTCTCGACCGGCAGGCGCGCAAGGATCTGGCCGTTGAGCCGCGCCAGTTCGCGGGCGAGTTGCTGCACCATCTGCCCGCGCCAGCGACGCCGCACGGGGAAATCTACGTCGAGTTGTACCTCACCGCCGACGATGCCGCCAACCAGGTGGGCCTTTACCGATCGGGGACTCGCATCGTCGCCTCGCTGACACAACTGGAGGCGTTTCAGAAGGCGCCCTGGACCGCGGGCTGCCTGCAGGGCATCGTCGATGCGCCGTTTCTCAACCTCACACCCGCCACCCGCACCGGCGTCATCCACGACGCGGCCCTTGAGGCACTTGTCGAGGCGATGGCACCGCTCGAGGCGCGGCTGTGCGAGCTCATCGACGAGCGCAGGCGCGCCGAGGACGAACGCAGTTCGCGCGACACCTTGAAGTCGATCCAGCGCGCCTTCCGCGAAGCGATGCTGGCGTTGCCTGTCGAAGACTACGACTGGTTTGACATCCAGGCGCCGAGAAAGCTCGCTTCCGGCGACGGTGCCGTGCCGTCTGCAGCCGCCGACATCGAAACGGCCGGCGCCGTGCTGCCGGACGAGGCCGGGCCGCTTTCTCCCCAGCGCCAATTCTTCGAGTTTGCCGGACCGCTTTACAGCGTTCGCATTTCGCCTTCGAGCTGCACGGTTCCGGTCGGCGCGCAGCGCACCTTGCACGCGGTTGCGCGTGACGCAAGCCGGCGCCCTGTGACCGAGGGCGTCGGATACGAGTGGCGCGTAGTGGACGGTGCTGGGCGTATCGATGACGCTGGCGCCGAGTATGCGAACTTTCATGCCCCCGAGGAACCGGCGCTCGTTCACATCGGCGTGTCGGCGCGCCAGGGCGAAACGATGTGCGAAGCGCAGGCGCTCGTCACCGTTACCGACAGCCTGCTGCCGGAAACGCGCGAACGCACCGGGGCCGCGCACGGTCTGCCCGGCTACACGCTCGAACACGCGCCGGGCCAGCTCTGGCGCTCGCGCCACAACGTTGAGCAGAACCTGATTGTCGTCAACAGCGGGCACCGCGACTACGTGTTCGCCTCGCGTGCCAAGTCACTCAAGTTGCGCTATCTGGTCCGCTTGTATGCAAAGGAAATGGTGCGCCGAAACTTCCCAGGATTGCGCGGTGAGGAACTGCTCGACCGGCTGATCGAACTGTCGCTCTATACCGAGGAGCACCTGCGGTGATATCGGAAGGCGCGCCGCACGGCGACCCGCAACTCTTTCGCCGGTTCACGCAGCGCTTCAGGGGCAACGCCACGCCACGCGGTCAATGCACCCTGAAGACGCAGACACTTTCGTCGCCGCAATGCGGTGTCATGGATGGCACGTGCCAGGCGACGTCACGGTGCCCAGGACCCTTCCTGCGCGATGAATCGGTGGGTGGCCTCGACCCAGCCGGCCCTTCAGCCCCGCGGCAAGCCGTCCCTCAGGCCGTTCCCGGCAGCAGGCAGCAGTGGCGGACCAGACGGATCGTGACAACGAGCGTAGCCCCGCC
>Ga0209048_10000667_pt1 | contig 36155 bp, 26 predicted proteins | sample FrelakmetCRP12CR_FD_187146 | JGI IMG/M metagenome (GOLD analysis project Ga0209048, IMG submission 187146) | Freshwater lake sediment microbial communities from the University of Notre Dame, USA, for methane emissions studies - CRP12 CR (SPAdes)... | ecosystem: Environmental > Aquatic >...
TTGGTGCGGGCCCCTCCAGGTGTTTGTAATCCCCGCGGAGGGTCCTGGAAAGAGCGTTATCTTTGTTTGCAAGTTCGCTGAAACGCCGGCCGGCATATTTCAAACCACGTGCATAAGTGCCTGTAGGAACGTAGACTCGCATTCTATATCCCATTGTTGTTATTACTTCCTTTATCTCGTCACCCATCCCGTGCAGCATTTCAAACTCGAATTCAGATTTGCCGATTCCGTAAAAGCTTGCCAAAGCCATGGCACGGGCTATGGAACGAATGTTGTGCGTGGCAAAAGCAAACTGAAAATAGTCTTTATTAAGAGTCAGGAATTCGCTGAGTTCTTCATAACTGGCATCGGTTGATTCCTTGTGGTTCCAGACAGGACTCTTGGCATCCCCTTTTTTTATTGAGAGTTCCTTTTCATATTTTTCATAAGCCCCTTTGGCTAGCCTGACCGGCACGCGCAGATGATTGTTCTTTCCCCACTGCATCAAACCATCGAGATCTTTGTAGGCATCACGCAAATAGGCCTGAATGACGACCCCAAGACGCAAGGTTCCGTCGGCATTCTTGACCACAGCCGAATTCTCCGCAACAACCTCCTTGAATATGGCCAAAGTTGCATTCTTGTAAGCATATTCTTCCATATCGATGCGAACGAATACTCTTTTTTCTTTCACTTCATTTGCCACCATAAGCAGTTTCGCCAATGTCTCTTTGACTTCAGTCGCCTTTTCTCGCGCAGCTTCGGATGTGGCGGAATTAATATCAGTGATATCCTGGAGTTTATCCAATTCATAAACCAAGGCGGACAGTTTCAAGGAGAGATTGATCTCCTCAATATCATCGCGCGCTGCAAGGTGTTGGATGAGCTGGATGTAAAAGCGGAAATACTGGCTCGCCTCATCTTCCGACAATGATGCGTCACCCACATGGTCGAGGCTGACAGCAGTACCCTCCTCCCTTTTCAGAGTGATGAACCAGGCAAGTGCGTCTATTTCCTTTTCGAGTTGTTCCTCGGGAAGAGTGGTATCTAAAGGAAAAATAAACGGCTCGCACATCCAGCTTAGCAACGGCATGGCAAAGAAGAACTTTTCCCTGACCGAAGCATCATCCCCTGCCGTTCGGAACACCCATGCCGTAACGTCTGCAAATTTCCACCACATGCTCAGATCAATCAAACGATTACGAAGGACAACTGCCCATTTTCCATCCTGCCACAGGTGCTTTTCTTTCATCACCGCCAGTTTGGCATCCAGGCCGGTGATGATTTCCTTCAAATAGGCCTGGGTAAGCTCGTCCTGTACCACGTCCGATGGGATCTCATAGGTAGCTGGACTGGCGCTTTGAGTTTGAACCACATCTTCGGGTTGTCCGGATGCAAAAGAGGCTGCGAAGAGGATAGCCAGGCACAAGACCGCAATCCGGAAGCGCTGCACACACTCCCGGGAAGGCAGCAAAGCATCATCGCTATATGCCACGTCTCTCCTCATTGTTGGTTCCCCCTACATGGAAACCCGTATAGATGCAACCTGCTGGATAATGTAAGCCTTGAGAAGTCAGCAAAGCTTTCAGAGGCTCCCGGCCTTTTTCAAATCGGTGATATCGGCTATGAAACCTTCCAGGGCAAGGAGCCTAATCGTTGCCGCAAAAACTCCCGAACCTTTCTCCAAAACCCACTTCTCCTCGCCGGCTGAGGTCTTGATGCGATAGACCAGCTCATAGGGCCGTGTTTCCTCCACAGCTTCCCGGATCGTTTCCCGGATATGCCCTACGTCTTCAGGATGAATGATCTCCCCAAAGGCCAACGTTTTGTTCTGAATGAAGTCTTCGGCATCATAACCCGTGAGTTGCACGCAACCGTCACTCACAAATTCCATCGTCCGGTTCGAGTCATTCTGACAGCGGTAGGCCATGCCGGGAAGGTTGCTCAGGAAGGCAGCCTTGGCCCGCTCACTTTCCCGCAAACCTGCGGTTCTTTCGGCAAACTGGTCCTCAAGTTCACGAGTCCGAGCTTCCATGCTGCCCATGTACAGCCGGAATCCGACGAACACGAGGCAGGCAAACACCAGGATAACTATTCCTCGGAACCACCATGTCTGCCACCAAGCCGGCAGAATGATGATCTTTACGGAGGCCCCTTCTTCATTCCATATGCCGTCGTTATTTGAAGCCTTAACGCGAAACGTATATTCGCCGGCATTCAGGTTGGTATAAGCGGCAAGGCGCCGGCTGCTGTCGGCATAAACCCAGCCTTTGTCAAATCCTTCCAGCATGGTGGCATATTGATTCTTTTGCGGTGCGGAGTAATTCAGGGCCACAAACTCGAATCCGAAGTTAGACCGATCATGCGAGAGAACGACCTCTTTCGTATAACCGATACTCCTCTTCAACACTGAATCCCCGCCAATGGGCACGGACTTGCTGAAGATTTGGAAATCAGTCAGAATCACCGGCGGAATATTGGGATTATCCCTAAGTTTATCGGGATGAAAGACATTCAAACCATCTGGTCCTCCGAAATACAGATTTCCTTCTTTGTCCTTCAAAAAAGCGCGGTAGTTGAATTTGTTCCATTGAAGACCGTCCGAAACGTCATAGTTCTTGAAAGTCCCGGTCTTCGGATTGAATTGTGAAAGCCCTTTGTCCGTCGCCAGCCAAAAATCACCGCGATCGTCTTCCAGAATGCTTTCGACCGTATTATGGGGCAGTCCCTGTTTTTCAAAGGTGTGAGTAAACTTCCCCGTAGCTCGGTCAAATCGATTCAATCCCATCTGGGTTGCCATCCATAGAGCTCCACTACGATCTTCAAGGAAGTTCAAAACCACGTTACTGGACAAGCTGGAGGAATCCTTCGGATCATTTTGATAGTGGACGAATTTTCCGCTTGCGGGATCAAATCGATCCAGCCCCAGTCCCGTGCCGACCCAGAGCGTGTCGTTACTGTCTCTGAAAAGTGACAGGACATTGTTGCTCTTGAGACTATCAGGATTATCCGGGTCTTGCCGATAGTGGATAAATGTTCCGGTTTCTGGATTGAAACGGTCTAGGCCGCCGCTGGTTGTGCCGATCCACAGGTTTCCTTCACGATCTTCACTGATGGCCCTGACATCGTTGTGACCGAGGCTGCCCGGGTCTTCGTCATCATGGAGATATCGGGTGAAAGTCCCGGTCTCCCGGTCAAGGCGGTTCAGTCCACCCCAGGTGCCCACCCACAGGACGCCCCGGCAGTCTTCATAAACCCTGTAAACCGCGTCGTGACTCAGGCTTTGGGGATCGTTCGGGTCATGGCGATAATGGGTGAACGTTTCCGTAACGGGATCAAATTTGTTGAGGCCGCCGGCGGAAGTGCCGATCCAGATCTCGCCATTATGGTCTTGAATGATACCGGATATCGAGGAATCGCTGATGCTGCCGGGAACATTCGGATAGTGCCGATAGAGACGGAACTTCGGAAAATCGGGGTCAAACCGGTTTAAACCTCCGGCCTGGGTCCCGACCCACAGTGCACCGGTCCGGTCCCGGAGAAGCGGATGCACCGTGTCGTCGCTCAGGCTGTCCGGATTGCCGGGATCATTCCGATAACGGATAAATGTCCCGGTGACCGGATCGAACCGGTTGAGTCCGCCGCTGTGAGCGCTGATCCACAGCGTGCCGTCGCCGGCGCTGCAGATATCATAGATTTCATCGTGGCTCAGGCTGTTTGGATTGCTCGGATCATGCCGATAACGGACAGCAGCTCCAGTCGCCGGATCGAACCGGTTCAGCCCTTCGGCAGTGCCGATCCACAGCACTTTTCCGGTCTCGGGAAAAGCACGGATAACCCGCACATCACTACTGCTCAGGCTCCGAAAGTTATCGTCCTCGTGCCGAAAGTGGGCAAATTTTCCCGAAACGGTGTCAAACCGATCCAGGCCTTCCTTTGTGCCCACCCACAAAACTCGCGCATCTTCAGGATCGGGATAAACGTCAGTCAAAACGTCGCTTGCCAGGCTGCCGGGATCGTTTTCGTCATGGCGAAAATGGGTAAAGGTTTTTGTGGCAGGGTCAAACCGGTTGAGCCCACCGCCCTGTGTGCCGATCCACAAGATGCCGCCGGCGTCCTCCCACATTGTGGAATAAGTGAGGGAATCATGGCTCAGGCTATTCGGATTGCTCGGATCATGCCGATACCGGGTGAAGGTTTCCATTTGCGGATCGAAGCGGTTTAGACCGCCATTGCGGGTTGTAATCCAGAGGTTTCCGAGGTGATCTTCGAACAGACGATAAATGCCGCTGTCACTCAGGCTGTTGGGGTTTGCAGGGTCCGGCTCATACACTTTAAACGTGGAGCCGTCATACCGGATCAACCCGCCTTCCAGACCGAACCACATGAATCCCCGGCTGTCCTGCAGAATGCTATAGACCGTTGCCCCGGAGAATCCTTTTCCCACAGCAAGATGTTCAAATCGTATGTCGCCCTTTGCGGCATGAACTGTCGCCGCTGTTGAGAGCATCAGCAGGATGATCAGGTGGAAAATAGTGTTGAGCCCTGAGTGCCGAGTCCTGAGTGGAAGCATCGCACCAGAGCGCATTTTCATGCTTTGCCGGTCTCGCCAACGTATGAAATTCAGGGGCAAAATCTTCGATGCAAATTTCATCTGTTTTCTCGTTATGTAAGTCCTGGTTTTCTCTGCGTCTCTGCGGTGAGTTTTTCATCTGGCCGCGGCCGGCGCCATCTGAAAAGCGCTCGCACTCTTCCCTGTAACGATTCCATATATATATAGACCACCGGGGTAATGTAGAGCGTCAGAAACTGGGAGAGCACCAATCCTCCGACCACTGCCAGACCCAGCGGGCGGCGCGCTTCAGCTCCAGCCCCGATACCTAGAGCAATGGGCAGGGTCCCCATGAGGGCCGCCATGGTAGTCATCATGATCGGCCGAAACCGGAGAATACAGCCCTCGTAGATGGCGTCGGCAACGCTTTTGCCTTCATTTCTCTGGGCGCTCAGCGCGAAGTCGATCATCATAATGGCATTCTTTTTTACAATGCCGATCAGCATGATAACGCCGACGAAGGCGTAGACGCTCAGATCCACCTTGAAAATGAGAAGCGTAAGAAGCGCCCCGGCGCCTGCTGCAGGCAGTCCCGAAAGGATCGTCAGCGGATGGATGAAACTCTCATAGAGAATTCCCAACACTATATAGATGACCAGGATCGCCATGATCAGAAGCATAAACAGCCCTTGCATGGAAGACTGAAACTGTTGAGCCGTCCCCTGAAAACTGGCGGTAATGGTGGCAGGGACCCGCAGGTCCCGAACGGCCTTTTCGATTTCGTTGACCGCCTGCCCCAGGGCAAATCCTGGCCTCAGATTGAAAGAAACGGTAACTGCAGGCAGTTGCCCGTTATGGTTAACCGTGAGCGGTCCGATCTGCTGCTTCATTTCCGCCACGGTATCGAGGGGAACCAGTTGGCCGGAGCTTGAGCGGACGTAGAGTTTCAACAGTGCGGAGGGGTCTCTCTGGTATTGCGATTCAACCTCCAGGATGACCTGGTACTGGTTCGTGGAGGTATAAATGGTGGAGACCTGCCGTGAGCCATAGGCGCTGAACAGGGTGTTCTCAATTTGGGAAGCCGTGATGCCAAGAGCACGAGCTTTTTTTCGATCGATATCCACAAGCACCTGAGGGCTGGTGATCTGAAGATCGCTTGTCACATCCTGCAATCCCGGCAAGTCGCGCAGCTTCGCTTCAACCACGGGCGCCCAGTAGTAGAGTTCCTTCGTGTCCGGACCTTGCAAGGTATAGGAATACATACTTTTGGTTATCTGGCCCCCGATGCGGATAGCCGGAGGATTCTGAAGAAAGACCTTGATCCCGGGTACAGCAGCCAGTTGCGGCCGCAGCTTTTGTATGATTTCATTCACACCCATTTCCCGTTCGGAACGGGGTTTCAAGCGCATGAACACGAAACCGGTGTTTCCTGTTACTGCAATTCCTCCCGCCCCGGCGGAAGACATGATATTTTCAACGCTGGGTTCTTTGCTGATGATCTCGGCGATCTTCTTCTGATGCTCTACCATCGACTCGAAGGATGTTCCCTGAGCCGCTTCGGTGAAGCCGAATATCTGATTGATATCCTGGCTGGGGATAAAGTCTTTGGGGATGATCTCGAAAAGGTAGATGGTTCCTGCAAGGAGCCCGAATAATACCATAATAATCAGAAAACCGTGTCTCAACGACCATTTTAGGCTCTGATCATAGGCTGAAAGCATCCCATCAAAGAAGCGCTCCATCATGCCATAGAGGCGGCCATGCTGTTCTTCGCTCGGAGGCTTGAGAAAGCGGCTGCAGAGCATCGGTGAGAGAGTCAGAGAAACCACGCCGGAAACCAGGATCGCCACGCTGATGGTCACGGCAAATTCGTGGAGCAGACGTCCCAGGACTCCACCCATGAACAGGAGCGGGATAAAGACAGCAGCAAGGGAGAGGGTCATGGAGATAATGGTGAACCCGATCTCTTTCGATCCGTCAAGGGCGGCCTGAAGTCTACCTTTCCCCATTTCCATGTGACGGACGATGTTTTCGAGCATGACGATGGCGTCATCCACAACAAATCCTACGCACAGGGTCAGTGCCATCAGGGAGAGGTTGTCCAGACTGTAGCCCATGAGATACATGACCGAGAAAGTGCCTATGATGGACATGGGCAGGGCAAGGCTCGGAATCACCGTTGCCGAAACGTTGCGCAGAAAAAGAAAAATGACCATGACCACCAGGCACAGGCTGAGATAGAGAGTGAACTTGACATCCGCGATGGAATGTTGAATGGATTCCGACCGGTCATAGAGAACGGTGAGATCTATCGATGCGGGCATTTGCGCACGGAAGGTGGGCACGAGCTTCTTGATCGCATCCGCTACCTCGACGGTATTCGTTCCCGGCTGACGCTGGATGGCAAGGACAATGGCGCGCTTGCCGTTAAGCCATGCTGCGGTCTTGTCGTTTTCCACGCTGTTAATGGGCCGTCCGATCTCCTCGAGATAAACCGGTGAGCCCTTCCGGTAGGTAACGATCAGGGGCTTATAGGCCTCCGCCTGGGTGAGCTGGCCGGTGGCCTGTACCGTAATCGCCTGGTGTTTGCCATAGAGCGTACCTGTGGGGAGGTTTACGTTGTCTTCGGCGATGGCCCTTTCTACTTCATCAATGCCTATGCCGGCCGAGCTGAGGGCGTCCGGATTCACTTGAACGCGCACGGCATACTTTTGGGCTCCGTAGATCTGAACCTGGGCGACACCGTTGATCATCGAGATGCGCTGGGCCATGAGCGTGTCTGCATATTCATGCACCGTAGACAGGGGGAGGATGGTGGAACTCAAGCCCAGATAGAGGATGGGCTGGTCGGCCGGATTCACCTTTCGAAAATAGGGTGGGGTGGGCATACCCTGGGGCAGCAGTCGCTGTGCCTTGGAAATGGCCGTCTGCACATCTTGCGCGGCAGCGTCAATATTTCTCTCCAGGGAGAACTGAAGCGTAATCTGCGTGATCCCCAGTGCACTCGTCGAGGTCATGGAATCAACGCCTGCGATCGTGGAAAATTCCCGCTCCAAAGGCGTTGCCACGGACGAGGCCATGGTTTCAGGGCTGGAACCCGGGAGACTCGCAGACACCTGGAGGGTGGGAAAATCCACGTTGGGGAGTTCGCTCACGGGGAGCAGCCGATAGCTCATTATGCCGAAGATGAGAATCCCCATCATGACCAGGGTGGTCGTGACGGGACGGCGGATGAAAAGTTCGGGAATATTCATCTAGGGCTCCCCTAGTCTACTTTTTCTGACTGTCTTCGACTACCTGCACCAAAGACCCGGCAGCGAGCCTGAGTTGCCCGTCAGTCACCACCCGCTCACCGGGCGCAACTCCTTGGGAGATTACGGTCTCACCGTCAATAATCTCCCCCAGTTCTACCGGACGGTATTCTACGGTGAAATCATCCTTCACGACGAAAACGTACCGGCCCTGCTGACCCGACTGAATGGCCTGAGAAGGGACTACGACCGCCCCGGGTTGGGTGGCAAGGGTCAGCGTTACCTTCACAAACTGGCCGGGCCAGAGGGTTTTGTCGGTATTGGCAAAAGACGCTTTGAGGGGAATGCTGCCGGTGTTCGTATCCACCGCATTTTCGATGAAGGCCAGTTCACCGCGAACGAGCCTGCCTGCATCACCGGCGATTGAGGCCACTACTTCGAGCTTCTCTTTGGCCATGCGATCCCGTATCTCCGGCAAGTAGCGTTCGGGAACCGAGAAGGAAACATAGATGGGCTTGACCTGATTGATGTGGACCATGGGTTTGTCATTGTCATTGGCCTTGATGAGGTTCCCTTTGTTGACTTTGATTCCTCCCACGACACCGTTGATGGGGGATTTCATAAAGCAGTAGGCGAGCTTGAGTTTGGCATTTTCCACGGCCGCTTCATCGGCCTTCATCGTGGCATCGAGCGCATCGGAATTGGAGGAGATTTGGTCGTACTGTTCTTGCGACACGTAACCCTTGGTGGCGACGGAACCGTAGCGTTCAACCTGTCTGCGGGCATTCTGCAGTTGGGCGCGGTCTTTGGCCAGATTGGCTTCCGCCTGTTTGAGCTGCACCTCGAAGGGGCGTGGATCGATGGTGAAGAGCATTTCCCCTGCTTTAACCTCCTGCCCCTCTTTGAAATGGACTATCGTCAACTCTCCCTCAACCTGGGCCTTGACGGACACGGTGGAGTAGGCTTCCACATTCCCGATGGCCCGGATCTGTACCGGCACGGTTTTTTCCAAGGCGGAGCCCACCGTCACCGGTACCGCCATTTTTTTTCGTGGATCTTCTCCCTTGGGGACGCCCGAGGCATCCTTGGAACAGCCCGAGAGGAGGTTAAGGACGAAGAGAAGCAGCAGAAGAGGCACTGTGAGGACGCCCCGCGGGCATTTGGATGGATGGATGTTTCCCCTGTGTTCCAAACTCATTTCTTCTCCCTGGCTACATCAATGAAAACATCTTTTATCATTGCTGCATTCGTACACACTCTCTCCCTTTACGAAGGGGGGTGAATGGTTACTCATTGCCTGACTGGTCCAGTTTGATCCCCTCACAGAACAGATCGACGATCATATTCTTGAGATCTTCCGTATCAACATCCTGGATTCCCGGGTCATGGTAAATTTCCCGAAGCAAGGTAGCGTAGTAGGCCATTCCCATGAGGAGGCGGGCAGCCACCTGGCCGCTATTTGCCTTCATCGCCCCGTTTTCCATCCTCTCTTCCAGATAGGAACCGAGAAACCCGTAGAAATCCTGAAGCGGTCCGTTGACGACCTTGCGCGCGAACTCGTGGCCTTCCAGGGCGCTGTAAAGGAGCATGCGCATATAAGAGGTATCCTTGGTCACTTCGCGTAGGAAATTACCGATGATAGTCTCCAACACCACCCGGTCCTGCTTGGCATTGGCAGCCTCCAAAGGGTAGAAGAGGTGCTTGCTGTTCTCCAGCTTGTGTTGAAGCATGGCGTCGTAGAGTGCTTCTTTCGAGGGAAAATGATGATAGATCATGGCTTCGCTGATTTCGGCTTTCTCGGCAAGCCGGCGCATGGTTGCCCCACGAAACCCGTCACGCGAGAACAGTTCCGTAGCCGTTCGGATGATCTGCTCTCTGCGCTCATTTCCGCTGAGTTTGGCTTTTCTCTTGTGCGGGCTTTTCACAGTCAAAGATCCCTTTACTCGGCCTCTAACCTAAGTGATCGTTTACTTACTTCAAATAACCCAGAGGTCCCCTCTTTTTCAAGTGGATTCGCGTAGTCCATCCACGAAGTCACACCAAGAATTCCGAAGACACACGAATCTATTTGTAAAGGTCCCTGGGCGTCATTCCGGCGGGGGCCTGCCCCGGACTCCCATCCGGGGCCGGAATCCATCCCCTTCCATATTCTGCGGTTCCTTGTTCGATATTCGATATTCGCTTTCAAACAATGCCCTTGTCCCCGAGCTCTCCTAGCTTCACGGGGCCGTATCCCAGGTACTTGAGGTAGACAAAGGCGTTGTCATAGCCAACGGGCCGACAAACCCATTTGGTCCTTGGAGGCGTCTCGGTCGCCTTCCACTGCGCCTGGGCGCAAACGATGGAGCCATAAACAGGGTCCTGTACCGGAGTGAATATGCCACGTTGCCGCCAGTTTTCATCATGCATGGTTTTCCATGGGGACACGATTTCGGCGACCACCGGAGTGATGGGCGCCAGACGGCCACTTTTTGCATAATCTATCGATTTGTTTGTCAGTTCCTCACTTGTATGCTGAGCGGTTAGCGGATTGATCATCGCCTGGTATTTCAACTGCCAGTCCTTTTTCGTAAAGGGAGCGAGCGTCGTCCATTCTTCGGCCCCCCATTCGTCCCATTTTCCCAGAATGTCCACAAGCGCCTGCCACATCTCCAGCCGCAACCCACCGAGAAAAACGCCGCCATCCTTCGTCGGATAAAATCCATAGAGCCACAGGCAGGCATCCAGGCTGCTGAAGCGCTCGTTGATCACCCCTTGGTCCCCATACCAGTGCAGCCCATAATCATTGAATCGTTCATAGGCTTCGGGGGTCGAGACATCAATCGCCTGTCCCTCGCCGGTCGTCGTCCTGTGGAAGAGGGCTGCGAGAATGCCCACGGCAGCAAACGTTCCCGAAGTAGCCCAGGCAATCCAGGGTCCCGCCTTGGTCGGCACTGCGTGGGGCATTTCATCGTAGGATTTCCCTTCAGGCAATATCTCTCCCGTTGCGTACTGGATGCCGGAACGGGCCTGACTGACGTTGTCGTAATCGTATTGTTTTCTTCCGCTTTCAGGGCCGAATTGACCAAACGCGGTGATCGAAGCAAATATGAGCCCGGGGTTGATCTTGCTTAGCTCCTCGTAGCCAATCCCCCACGCATCCATAGTCCCGGTGGGATACGTTTCGATAAGGATGTCGGCCTGTCCGGCGAGGGATTTAAGAATGTCTCTCCCCTCCTCCGTCTCCAGGTCCAAAGTAACATGATACTTGTTCCTCCCCTCCTGCAGGTAGGCCAGACCTGTTTCCTTGTGCATGATGCCGCTTGGGGAATAGGTCCTGACGAAATCGCCTCCCGGTGGTTCAATGCGAATGGTTTCCGCACCCAGTTCGGCCAGAAGCGAAGAACAAAAGCATCCCGCCATGCTGCGCGAGCTCAAATCCAGCACCACCAGATCATCCAGCGCCTCGGGTTTCTTGTAGGCTGAAGCCGGATCATCCAGCGCCCTGATGCGCTCTGTCCAGTCTGCCTGTATTGCTTTCTCATGCTCTTTCATCGGTCATCACCTCCTCAAGATCATGCCGGATTTCTGATCCCAATCCGGGGGTGGGCGGCGGCCCTGCATATCCTTCCATTTTCCCAGGACCCCGTCATGGTAAAGTTCATCGATTTGGGACTGGGTCCTCCCCAGAATTTTGGCCATAACGAACTCGTTATCAAAACCGACCGGCCTCACTGTCCACTTGATTTTCGGCGGTGTCTTGGACATCATCACCGGGAGATCATGTTCGACGTACTTGCCGTACATGGGATCGTCAATTTCTTTGACAAAGTCGCGCTCCCTGCGGTGGGGATCTTCGTTCTCATCCCTTGCGTTATGGAGACGGGTGGCCGCAAATCCATGTTTTTTCCCCAACGCCTCGATCTCGTCCGCAGTTTTGGTTCTAGCCCAGTCGGCGATAATCTTCAGAATGGCCAAAGCATTTTCATCCTTAAGCCTCGTAGTGTGATCGGAAAACCTCGGGTCATCCGGCAACTCAGGGGTTCCCATTGCTGCACAGAGGCCTCTGAATTCATCAGGCGCCGGCGCGGCAAGGGCGGCAAATTGATCATCCTTACAAAGGAAGGTGTCGGCGGGGCAGATGCACTGGTCTCGATTTCCCGAGGGTTCGGCTCCCTTTCCGGTCGTCTGCTGATAAGGCCAAACCCATCCCATGGCCCGCATGATGTTCTCGCTCTGGGACATTTCGATGTACTGGCCTTTTCCGGTCCTGTTTCTGTAGTGGAGCGCAGAGAGGACCGCCACTTCCCCCATGAGAGCACCGAATACGTCGCACACCCACACCGATTGTTTGAGCGGAGGGCGATTGGGAAAGCTGGAAATCCAGGCGTAACCTGCCAGGGCCTGAGCCGCCCCGTCGTTGGAAGGCCGGTTTTCTTCCGCGTACCGTCCCCATTGGCCGAAACCATTTTTTTCAATGTAGATTATGCGCGGGTTGACTTCTCGGATATCCTCGTAGCCGATATTCCAACGGTTTGTGACCCCAGGCCTGAGATTGAACTCAACGATATCGGATTTGGCGGCAAGTTCTTTGAATATCTGCTGTCCCATATCGATGTGCAGATCCAGCCCCATATAGTATTTGTTCGGATTGATGTGCATGAAGGCAGGCCCCTGCTCCTTGTAAAACCAGCCAAAGGGGCTCAGAGACCGGGTCACATCCCCCAGAGGGGGCAGCTCGACCTTGATGACCTCAGCCCCCATCTCGGCCAGAAACGATGGGCCGGCCGGTCCGAACAGGAGCGTGCAGACCTCAAGAACCCTGAGCCCTTTAAGTGGACCGGGTTTCTTGAACTTATTTTTCACGTAGTCTTTGAAAGCTCCGGACATTGAATTCCCTCCCTTCTTTTCTTTGGTTTTTCATGAAAAGATGGCCGGGAAACGAAACCCATGCGCATCGAATTCCCCCGGCCGTCTCCCGTGAGCTTTGATGTCACCCCCTTTCTCTTTGTGCATTGACCCAATGAGTTCATCCTGATCCGGTTGCATGCGGATGTCGGTATTTGACTGAGCCATTTATGATCAAAAACATCGATAGAGCCCCTTTCACAGCGTCCTGGCAATGATCATACGCTGGATTTCATTTGTGCCCTCATAGATTTGAGTTATCTTGGCATCCCTCATCATGCGCTCCACCGGGTACTCCTTGATATAGCCGTAGCCGCCGAGAACCTGGACCGCTTCCATGGTAACCCACATGGCCACATCCCCGCACACGCATTTGGCCATAGAACTCATCCGGATCAACTCGGGGCTCAGGCGGCTCATGTCTTTGGGCTGTTCCTGGAACATGGCACATGTCTTGTACAGCAACTGCCTCGCGGCCTCTGTGCGCATAGCCATGTCGGCCAGTTTGAACCCGATCCCCTGGTGCTCGATAATAGGCTTCCCAAAGCTCACCCGCTCTTTGGCATAGCCAATGGCATACTCCAGGGCGCCGGCAGCAATCCCCAGAGCTTGAGCAGCCACACCGGGGCGGGAGAAGTCGAGGGTCTTCATCATGATTTGGAACCCCTCCCCCTCTCGGCCGATGAGGTTTTCCTCCGGGATGCGGCAGTCTTCAAAAATGAGTTCAACGGTTTCCGACCAGCGAATCCCCATCTTGTTTTCTTTTCTGCCCACGGAGAAGCCCGGCGTTCCTTTCTCGACAATGAACACTCCGGCATTCTGGTGCATCGGTTTTTCAGGATCGATAACGGCGTAAACGGTCACTATGTCAGCCACCCCGCCATTAGTGATGAAGTTCTTTGTGCCGTTGAGGATGTAAGAGTCGCCCTCTTTCTTGGCACGGCAGCGCAGCCGGGCCACGTCGGAACCGGCGGCAGGCTCCGTCAGGGCAAACGCTGCAATGAGTTCGCCCGTGGCGAGCTTTGGAAGATACCTGTCCCTCTGAGCCCCATCGGCCGCCAGTAGTATGGGAAGAGAGCCAAGTTCATGGTCTGCGATCAAGATACCGCACGATGCGTCTGCTTTGGAGAGTTCCTCGACCGCGATTGCCAGAGCGAGCAACCCGGCGTCCGAACCGCCGTAAGCCTCGGGGAAATCGATGCCGTACAGACCGTTCTCACGCAGGAGGTCGACCATCCGCCAGTCGAATTCGCCCTCCTCATCACGTTTACCCGCCCCCGGAGCAACTTTTTCCTTCGAAAGGCGTCTGACCATACTTTGCAGCAATACTTGTTCTTCCGTGAGATCATATTGCATTGGGTTCCCTCCTAATGCCCCGGCTGGATCTTTTCCAGGAGCCAGATGAGGTATTCCACCCTGAGGAACTCCAGCTTGCTGACCGCTTCGATGATTTCCATCTCCAGGTCCGGATCCACATGAGGTTTGCTAAGATGGTGAAACTTCGCCACGATTTTGTCCCAGGGAAGCGGGTTTGTGTGGAATCCCTCGTAGTCTGTCTTCTCAACTTTGAGCACTCTGCCATCGCGGAGGAAAACCCTGATGCGGCAGGGCATTTCCCGCGGGAATCGATCGCTGTAGGCTGGATCAGGCTGCACCGAGATTTTATTCAAAAGACCCTGCACATCCTGACGCCGTATTCGCTCCGGTTCGTATTGTCCCGGCATCACCTGTCCGTCCAGGATGGCAACGGCCACCATGTAATGCAGACTGTGGTCGGCTTCTTCTTTGGTGCGAACGATCGTCTTGTCGCCTTCTTCACCGCCGCCAATGATATGGTAGGCCACATCAAAGGTGTCGATATCAATACGGACCACGTCTTCTCCTGTGAAGCCGCGTTCCGCTTTGAGTTCAAGAATTCCTTCAATGGTCGCCTGGGAATGAATCTCGGCGTTGAATTTCTTGATGATGGTCTGAGTGACTCGTTCGAGGTTCTCTTCCGGCCAGTTTATCGAGAACGGTCCCGAAATGGCTTCCATAAACCCCTTGTTGCCCTCGAAGACGGCTGGAGGGCCGGTAATGCCGCGCATGGCCAGGAACGCGGCATGGGTGCAGCAAAAAGCGGTATTGGGATAGGCGAGACCTTTCCAGTGCGAAAGCGCTCCCGTTCGGGTCACCCGCAGTGCGTTGAAGGCGGTGCCGCAAAGAGCGATGGCATTGACCGTGCGGTCGAAGTCAAGATCGAGCGCCCTGGACACCCCTGCCGCCACCGCGTAGGAACCCTGAGTGGTATGGTCAAAGCCACGCGCCCGCACCGGTGCTTCGTCGCTCAGCCGACACTGGACCTGGTAGGCTACGGCAAGGGCACAGAGGAGATCCTTGCCACTTGCCTTGGCATATTCACATGCCGCCAGCACGGCCCCCAGATTGTCACTGGGATGGCAGGTCTCATGCCTGGCCAGATAGCTGTCATTGAAATCAAGGTAGCGGATGAGGGCCGAGTTGTAAAAGGCGGCGCGATCAGGGGCGGTGCGCCCACCTCCAATCAGTCCGCAGTGTCCGTTGCCGCCGAAATCTTCGAGTTGTTCCCTCACCAGTTTGACCGGCTCGCCCCCGAGAGCCCCTATGGCGCAGCCCAGGCTGTCGAGGATTCTAATCTTCAACTGCATCCTGGCGGCATCGGAAAGGTCCTCATACGATGCTTTCACAACGAATCCAGCCAGTGCCTCGGCTACGGTCATTTCGACCTCCTTCAACCTCCTTCTCCTCTCGAAGGTGAGAGGGAAGAAAATAGGGAATGCTCATGACAGATATCAGACTATGCCTGCGAGAACAATAGCAATGGTCCCGGCAGGCCGCGTCCAGGCAGCATACAGGTTTTTCCGGCTTGGCTGTCCGGTTTCGTGAAAGCAAAGCTGACATCACGACCCTGTGACCGCCCGGAGGTCCCTTGACTTCCCCCTTTCGCAAAGGAGGCTGGGGGATTTTCTAGGCAATAGGATAGCAAGCCATCCTCTGCTGTCGTCTCACCCTTGCCAATATCATGGAACACCTCGCGGTGCGCTGCCTGACGCTCTGATCGCTCCAAAAACACTAACGCCCGATTCTCGTGCAACCCCCACACTCGAGCCCTTCGTCATGCACGCCACAAATAGCCTCTGGGATTTCAACCCTGAGAGAGCTCCCCGTGCGGGGGGCCACCATTGAGAAGCGGGCCTCAGCCTCCGAGAGCTTTTCCACCAGCCATTTCAGAAACTCGGAAAGATCATTCATCGCTTTGGTCTTCTGATCGCTTTTGCATTTCGATTCCATGTACTTCCTTGAGAAACTTGACTCGCAGCACATCTGCTGAAATTGAAGGGTGTCGTCGGCAAAACCCCGCCCAGGCGATATCTCGGACGGTGTCGCTGAACACCATGGCCAGGCGAACCTTTTCCTCGCCGCTCAGCCGCTCGAAAATCTCCTCCTGCCGTTTCTTGTCTTCTGCCGTCGTATCAGTCATCATGCCTCCCCGCAATTGCGTCTCCGCGGAATTGCAAACATCTGGAAATGAACCCTCTCTGAAATATAACCTTTTGAAATAAAAACGCATTTAGACCAGAGAATCCGCCTTTTAATCGCTATTTTCGGCCGCTCCTACAGTTCTCGGAAATTCCCCTGAGACAGCCCGGCGGCGTTTTCTCTACCCGATCGCACTCCAAGAGAACCTTTCAACTACACCCGACAGTTGTAGCTGGTGGGCGGGGCAGTAATATCGTGCGGGACATCCCGGCCCTGATTGATGCAGTGCATGCTATCGCTCACATCAAAATCATAATTCTCGACGAAGAAACAGTGATCACCGGGTCCTTTAACTTCACGAAGGCCGCGGAGAATGACAACGTTGAAAACCTTCTAGTGATCCGGGACAAGGAACTCGCGGCGAAGTATATCGAAAACTCGAAGGCGCACGCCAACCATTTCAAGGCTTATAGGAAGAAGTGAAAGGTTTGAGGCGTATCTATCCCTTACCCACCCCAGATGCTGTCTGATTGTCTGTTCAACCCGAAACACCTGTTAGTAGGTCTTGTTTTATTCTGCTATCTCGAAGTCAAGAATACGGAATTCAATTCTTCCTTTGGGTGTTCGCGGTGGCGCAGGAACGTATGGAAAGTCAGGAGTTGGGTTGTTCAGTTTTTCAACGCTTTCGTGCACACGACCTGTAACCCGCTTGGCAAGTCCACCAGGAACGACTCCGTCATAGCTAACAACTGCAACATCCAAAGGATTACCCTGTAGATCGTAAAACACGATTAGACAATAAAGGTTTCGAACCGGCTCGCGTAGCTTGTTGACAAGCGAGAACGAGTAAGCACCGTTTGGGATGGAAGAAGTATCGTATGTGAGATTCGTCCCAACAACGCCTTCGGAGCTGCGTCCTCCAAGGTCCGCCAAAATTGACCGTCGTGCACCTGTGGCCTTTGTCCCTGCAAGCGGCTTTGCTGGCCCCGCTTGGGCGATCAAAGTCTTCAGGTAGCTTGATGGGATGGCAAAGTTCAAATTTTGACCTCCACGGAACGTAGCAACGGTAACACCGATAACCTCGCCTTTTAAGTTCAATAAAGGACCACCACTCCTCCCAGGGGATATGGGTGCGGTTATCTGAAGCAACTTGTCTGAACCAATCTGCCTGATGCTGCTCACTATTCCTTGAGAGATAGTACCTTCTAGGCCCTGAGGATTCCCAACGGCGTATACTGCCTCACCTACCTCCACGGCATTACTATCGCCAAGTGGCAGTGACCCAGTGCTTGCCAGAGGTACTTTCAACAGAACCAAATCGTGTGTCGTGTCAAATGCGGTAGTACCTTGAATGTCATACTTGGTTTTTTGACTTATTAGCTTTGCGTAGCCCCGCGAAGCCCCTTCGACTACGTGGAGGTTGGTAGCGATTTCTCCCTCACGCACCACGAAACCACTCCCAAGAGACATCGGTTGACCATTGACATCTTCCATAACCAGCAGAACGGTTGACTCGAAAGCCTTTCCTGCAATCTGCTGCACAGTTTGGGCACCAGCCGTACAACAAAGCGGAAAGAGAAAAAACCCACAGTGAAAGAAAACCAACACTTTCAAGGAGAGGTTTGAAGAACGCATCGTATCTCCCTTGCGGTTACAAGTTCTACCGAGCTGCTCCCTGCCAGTCGAGTTCGTCCTGGAATTGTGCTGTCAGATCCTGGCAAAGGGACGTAATTTCTGCCGTCACCTCCTTGCAAGATACTCTCTCCCCAAGACCCGAAACCAATATCGTGATTGGGTCGTTGGCCCCTGTGCTATCTTGCCGGAAGGTTGAAGACCTGCTTATGGCGCTCGTGATGGAATCAACGAACCTCTTCCGTTTGTTCGAAAGTCCACCAGAGGAACGGTCCAGCGTGGCTACGTCCGATATGCTTATGTAGCCAGGCCTGTTCAAATTGAACAACAGCTTGTTGACCTGTTTCTCTAGGGATCGCGCCCTGTTCGCCAAGTACACGACCCTATCACACGCCGGGATAGACCAAGCATCAATGAAGGGTCGTACCCTGAAAAGAGGAAAGCCACCAGTGACTAGATCTGCTATCGGTTCAAAGAGACATGTGGTATAATATCTGTTAATGCAAGATTTGTGGAATTTTCCTCTCTCTTACGCAAAGCTCTTCCTTGGCAGGTGTGTTCTGACGAATAGAGTTTCCGAGTTTCTTGTAGGTATCTATGGAGGTTCAGAGTGTGCCATCTTTAAGATTGATGTACCTCGCGCATATCGTAATCGGCAGGGTAGAGAGGATGGCAGCCAGCTTTAGTGCCGCAGACTGACTGATTGCACTGTTCTTTTTGGGACCCCGCGTGGACAATCCCATAGGCCCATCGCATGTATCGAAGATGTGTTTTTCGTCCACATCGGCGTAGAGAACTGAGACACCAATGAAGTGCCTCGACTTGACCTTCGCGCCAAAGGAAGGCGTTCCAGACTCATCAAAGAGTAAAAGTAGTTCTTGCGCCGAGATGATACGCTGGCTCATGGTTTGCCCCTCCACAAACACCGGTCTTTAGCATTATTTTCTTACCTTAATTATTCTCTAATTTACCATTTCTTGCCGGTATTATGCCAAGTATTGAGCGAATTTGTTGTGAAAATACCACTACCCCACCTACCAGAGAGCTAGAACCTACCTTGGTTACGAGCAGTTCTGTTGGACCAAGTCAGAGGCATTGGCGCCGGTATAGCCCGAGATGATTTTTGACAATTTATTGAAAATATCTACCTTCGATAAAACCGGTTGGCTCCGAACTGATTTTTCTGTTCTATTGCGCAGTCCTCTTTCGGACATCTGCCATTGACTATGGAGGGAGATCGCGTGCCCTATGCAAGTTCAAGATTGCATCAGGCCGCAGAGCAAACTGATTCGTTAACTACGGCCGGCTTTTTCTTGTACTCTTCTCCATTTTGGTTCTGACGTCCTGAATTTGGGCGAGAAGTCGAGGCACATGCTGCTCGATAATGTTCCAGATTTCCTCCAAATCCACACGTTCATAGGCATGGATCAAAATATCCCTAAAACCGGCCATTTTGCGCCAGGGAATATCCGGATAGGCAGTGGTAAATTCTGACGACAGCCGCTTGGTCGCTTCACCGATTACTTCGAAATTGCGGATGACCGCATCTTGTGTTTTCTGATCAGCCATAAAAGCTTGGCGGCCTTCCTGTGAATACTTCTTGATCTTCTCGAGAGATTCACAAATGTGAATGACATAAAGGCGGGGATCTTTCAAAGGGGAGTCGCCTCCTCCAGGACGCGGTCCCGGATATACCAGTGCAGGGCCTTCTCACTTACAACATCTACTTTACAGTTTAAGAGGTCCTCAAGGTCCTGGACCAGAGAGATATGATCAAAGAGGCTCCGCCCCGGCTCCAGCTCGACAAGTAAGTCCACGTCGCTGCCTTCTCCTGCCTCTCCGCGCGCGGCCGAGCCGAACAACCGTAGATTCCGTGCACCGTGTCGGGCGGCAAGACGGAGGATATCTTCCCGTTTTGACCTTAGCAGTTCATCCATTCGCATGGTAATGCTCTCCCCCCCTCCACAAACCACTTAAGGGCTTTCAAATAGGGGTTTTTTGAAGAGAAGACCTGATTGGCGATATTCTACCGTGTATTCCATTCGTTTGTCTATCAGGAACTCGGTGATTTCAGGCAGCAGAGAACTCAGCGGAAGGATTCCGGACCTCGATGTGGGAGATCAAACCATCGAACTGAGCAAAACGACAAGCAGCATGGCCAGGGGATAATAACTGGCGCGGTTGAAGAGGGCTGAAGCCTGTGAAGGCGATTGGCTCTCAGCGAGCCTCCTGGCAGGAAGGAGCAGCAGGAAGAAACCGGCAATCAAAGCCCCCGGCAGATAGAGAAAACCAAGCCCGGCCGGAGTCACCCAGAACAGCATCATGCTGAATCCTATGGCGGCGGCAAGGCTGTAGAGTACAATCCTGGAAGCATCCTTGGCTCCGAAGTGCACGGGGACCGTTCTGGCCAGGAGGTCCCGGTCCTGGTCGAGGTCCGCCAGGTCGTTGGGTACATTCTGCCCCCCAATTTCCCAGGAGAGCAGCCAGAGGAAGAGAACCAGCAGGAAACCGATGGATGGATCAGGTTCCACTGCAAACACCGCAGCAATGCCGCCTGCCGTTTTCACCACACCACTGACCAGGATGCGCAGGTAACTCACCCTGAACATCAGGCAGTACAACATCTCGGCCAGGCACCCAACCAAAAAGACAAGGGCACAAACCGGATTCAAGAGCAAAGCGCCCAGCAGAGCAATCACAGCCCAGCCGACCGTCCACAGAATCCCTTCCTTCAGACTGAGCATTCCCTGTGCCAGCGGGTGCCTCACATACACGGCATCCAGGTCGTGATCCGAGCAGGGGAGGCCGCACTTTTGAATCTTCTCCCGGTCAAGCCGATAATCCACGAGATCATTCAGCGCATAGACTGCGGTGTATCCGGCAAAGGCGGTCAGGAAACCCAGGATGACAATGTGTGGAGGGGGTATCCTCCCGAGCCAGAGCATGGCCCCAAGAGCGGGTGTTGCCAGGTCCAGCAAGGCATGCGGGGTCCTGGAAAGCGCCAGAAGGAGCTTGATACGCGAGAGGCCGGAGCAGGCTGCGACAGCGGGATGGTTCAAGGACGTCTCCCCCTTGTGGTCTATTGCTATTCTTCGTGTTCCTTCGTGTTCTTCGTGGTTTATCAGCTTTTGAGTCGGTCTACCCGCTTCCATAAATGCCTGCAAAAGCCCTGTCGATCTCTTCCTCGGACAGGACCTTCCTGCTCAGAGCGACTTCCCTGACGGTTCTTCCTGTCTTATGGGCCTCTTTGGCGATCTCTGCCGCTCGGTCGTAGCCGATGAGAGGAGCGAGATAGGTGGCGAGGGCCAGGCTCTTTTCTATATTCGAGGCGCATCTCTCGCTGTTGGCAGAAATCCCGTCAATACACTTCCCGGCGAAAAGCGATGCCGCTGATGTGAGCAGGCTTATGGATTGAAGCAGGTTATAGGCAATAACGGGCAGCATGGTGTTGAGTTCGAAAACACCACCCTGGCAGCCAAGAGTGATGGCGGCATCATTGCCGATTACCTGGGCGGCCACTTGAATGACAACCTCCGGGATTACCGGATTGACTTTGCCGGGCATGATGGAGGAACCCGGTTGCAGTGAAGGAAGATTGAGCTCTCCCAGACCGCACCTGGGACCCGATGCCAGCCACCGGATGTCGTTGGCAATCTTACCGAGACTTACCGCCAGGTTCTTCAGGGCGCCACTGGTTTCCGCTGCAGCGTCCTGTGCCGCCTGAGCTTCAAAATGGTCTTTAGCTTCCACGAACGGACATCCAGTGTCTGCCGAGATCAGCGCAATGACCAGCCGTGCAAACTCGGGATGAGCATTCACTCCATCACCCACCGCCGTGCCTCCGAGAGCCAGCTCGAAAAGAGATTCCTCGGTAGCCTTGATCCTCCTTATCCCGAGCTCCACCTGGCGCGAATACCCGCCAAACTCCTGCCCGAGCCTGATGGGAATGGCGTCCTGGAGGTGCGTTCTGCCGATCTTCATGACGTCCTGAAATTCTTGTGACTTCAGCGTCAGGCTTTTGTGAAGATCGGTGAGCGATGGAATGAGCCTATCCCTGATTTCCGTCAGGGCTGCGATGTGAATGACCGAAGGGATGACGTCATTGCTCGACTGGCATAAGTTAACGTGATCGTTGGGGTGCACCGGAGATTTTCCGCCTCTTGATCCGGTAAGGATTTCATTGGCGCGGCCGGCAATGACCTCGTTGGCATTCATATTAGTTGAGGTGCCGGAGCCGGTTTGAAAAACATCAACCCGGAACTCCCCGTCGAGCTCGTCTTCAACGACTTCCTGAGCGGCCAGGTGGATGGCTTCCGCCAGATTGGCGTCCAGGAGCCCCAGTTCCCGGTTGACTGACGCCGCATGTTTCTTGATCAGCCCGAGAGCCCTGATGAACGATGTCGGGAAGGTGAGCCCACTCACCGGGAAATTGTCTATTGCTCGTTGGGTCTGGGCGCCGTAGTAAGCGTCTTGGGGCACGAGAACAGCCCCGAAGGCATCTTCTTCTGTTCGGTATGGCATCCCCCCAACCTCCATGGCTTAGAACTGTGGGCTAGCTTGTGTTGGGTTTCGCTTCGCTCAACCCAACCTACAGGTTTTCTGGCGGCTGGAAATACTTAATAATCCCAGGTGATGGACGGCGCCCACATCAAGAATCCGAAAGACCGTTCCTCAACACTGCCTGGTCGTTACCGGGCCTGCCGACGACCACCGTCTTCACATTCACAAACTCCAGCAAACCATAGCGGGACAATTCTCTTCCCACCCCGGATTTCTTGATTCCACCGAAGGGCAGTCGCGGGTCTGATTTGACGATACTATTGACAGCGATGAACCCTGCTTCGACGTACCGGGAGAGTTCCTCCGCCCGCTGGATATTGCGGCTCCAAATGGATGCACCAAGCCCAAATTGGGTAGCGTTGGCAAGTTCGATTATCTCTTGCTCATCTCCGGCGACGATAATCGGTGCAATCGGCCCAAACACTTCCTCGCTGAGCACCCGCATGTCCGAGGTTACCTCCGTAGCCATTGCCGGCTGGAAGAAGAATCTCTTCCCCGCGGGAGGCTCGGGACCATAAGCTACCTTGGCCCCTTTGCTCAGTGCATCGGCAAGCTGAGCGCCGAGTATTTGAACCTGATCCTTCCTGGCCATCGGACCAAGGTCTGTTTCATCATCAATAGGATTGCCCATTTTGAGCGCTCTGAGGTTTGCCAGGAATCTCTCTTGAAACTCTGCCGCCACCGCCTCCATAACAATGAACCTCTTGGCAGCAATACAGCTCTGTCCCGTATTTGCAGTCCGTGCCTGTACGGCGCTCAAAGCTGCTCCCGCAACATCGGCATCATCCAGGACGATGAACGGGTCGGAACCGCCCAGTTCAAGCACCAGCTTCTTGATCTTCTTCCCGGCCAGCATACCGATCTCAGACCCAGCCGCAAGGCTGCCGGTGAATGAAACCCCGTCGACTTTATCCTCTTCAATGAGCTGCCCTGCGGTTCCGGCATCGGCCAGAAGGGTTTGAAAAATGGACTTGGGGCATCCCGCCTCGATAAACAGCCTTTCAATTTCCATAGCGGCTATGGGAACGTTTGAGGCATGCTTCAAGAGACAGGCGTTGCCGGCGATGATGGTTGGGATGACAAACCGGAAGACCTGCCAGAATGGAAAATTCCAAGGCATGATCCCGAGAATGACGCCGAGAGGTTCGAAGGTTATGTAACTTCTCGCTGCCCCCGTCGCAACAATATCGTCTTGCAGAAACTTATGCGAGTTTCGCCCGTAATATTCGCACAGCAGAATACATTTCTCGATCTCAGCAACGGCCTGCCTTATTGGTTTCCCCATCTCTTTGGTGATGATTTGGGCACAAAAATTCTTCTTTTTTCTCAGGGTGGCAATAAGGCTTTTCATTAACCCGGCTCTCTCAGCTACCGAAAGGACTTGCCATTCAGGGAGATATCTTCTCGCTCGATCAACCGCAGCAGTGCACTGGTCAAAGGTAAAAGCATCAAATTCGGCATTAATCTCTTCCGTATACGGGTTGATGGAAACCAGCTTAGCCATTCTCCTCTCTTCAGCTCCTCTTCACCGTTGTCTCAATTTCTCTCTTTAAGGTATTGATACATTTTGTGACCGGAATCTTTTTCGGGCAAACGCGAGTGCATTCAAAATGATTCACGCAGGGCCAGACCCCGTCGGCGAAATCCAGTTGCTTCAGCCGTTCAATCTTCTGTTCATCACGCGAATCGAAGACGTGGCGGAAGGCCCAGACGAGAGCAGCGGGTCCAACGTAATACGGGTTTTCCTGCATGACCGGGCAGGCGCCCGTGCAACAAGCGCAAAGGATGCAACGGATCACCTCTTCAACCCGTTTGGCATCCTCCTGACTTTGGGGCCGCTCCTTCTCAGGAGGATCAGACAGGGTAATGAGCCAGGGACGAAAATACATGATGCCATCGAGGAAAGCGTTCACATCCACCGTCAAATCTTTGAGCACCCTGAAAAATGGCAGTGGTTCCAGGGTGACTTTCGTATCCGCATATTCCTTGACCAGTTTCTGACAGGCGAGAGCGCAGGCGCCGTTGATTCTCATGCCGTCCGAACCGCAGACGCCATGGGCACAGGACATTCGATAGCTCAGCGTACCGTCCTGTTCCCACTTGATCCGGTTCAAGCAATCGAGTATGCGTTCCCCGGGTTCGGCGGAAACCGTGTATTCCTGATAACGTGGTTCCCCATCCACCTCAGGATCAAACCGAAAAATCCTAAACTTCATATCCATAATCAGTAAGTCCTCGGCTTGGGCACAAAAATGGTTATGGTGACCGGCTTGGAGGACAATCGCGGGCCGTCATCCGTCTTTTGGGCCAGGGTATGCTTCAGGTAATTTGTATCATCACGCTCCGGGTAGTCATCCCGAAAATGTGCTCCACGACTTTCCTTTCTTCCCAGGGCCGATACTACAATGGTTTCCGCCAGTCCCAGCAGAAACTCCAATTCCAAAGCCTCGAGGAGATCCGTATTGTAGCGCACTCCGAGATTGTCAATGGCGACCGTCTTGTACTGCTCCTGCAAGGATCGAACTTCTGTCAGGGCCCGGGTCAGAGACTGTTCCGTGCGGAATATCGAGCAATTCCTGGTCATCATTTCCTGCAGTGCACTTCTGATGCGCCCATACTTCTCACCACCTCTTTTTTCTTTCAAGCTCCTGATCCGGTCTTGGACTCCTTTATCGGGGTGAGCCGGAGGGTCATCCCAGGAAAGGCCCTCAAGGTCCTCCAGGATCGTCGCACCTGCTCTGCGCCCGAATACCACCAGATCGAGGAGTGAATTGCATCCGAGGCGGTTGGCGCCATGGAGCGACAGGCAGGAGCATTCACCTGCCGCGTACAAACCAGGTACCGGGTTTTGCCCGAGGTCCAGCACCCGCCCGTGGATGCCGGTCTGGATGCCTCCCATCATGTAATGGCAGGTCGGCGCAACGGGTATGAGCTCGGTTGCGGCATCGATTCCCAGGTAGATTTTTACAAACGAGGTGATATCGGAGAGTTTTTCGGCCAGTTTCTTTTCTCCAAGTTGTGTCAAATCCAGGTGTACATAATCGCGTCCATTGATCCCCCGACCCTCGAGAATTTCTGTGGCGATGGCCCGTGAAACCACATCCCGTGCGGCGAGGTCCTTGATGGTGGGAGCATACCGCTCCATGAAGCTCTCACCTGGATGGTTGCGGAGAACACCCCCTTCGCCTCTTGCCGCCTCGCTGATGAGCACCCCCAAACCGTAAATCCCGGTGGGATGGAATTGCACAAACTCCATATCCTCCAGAGGAATCCCTGCTCGATAGGCGAGGTAGACGCCGTCTCCGGTGCTGGCGAAAGCATTAGAGGTGGTTTTGAAGACCTTGCCGTAACCTCCCGTGGCCAGCAGCACGGCCCTGCAGTGGAAGAAATGGACTTCGCCCGTGGCCAGTTCGTAGGCAACCAACCCGACCACCCGGTTGTCCTTCATAACCAGGTCGAGCATATGAAACTCCGGGTAGATCTTGAGCCCTTTTCGAACTCCTTCGAAGTAAAGCGTGTCAAGAATCACCCGCCCAGACCTGTCGGCCGCATAGCAGGCCCTCTTGACTGCTGCTTCGCCAAAGCCTCTGGTATGACCGCCGAAGGCCCGCTGGGCGATCTTCCCCTCCGGAGTTCGATTGAAGGGGACCCCCATGTGCTCCAGTTCATAGACTGCGCGCACGGCGTCTTTTGCCAGGATCTCGGCAACATCCTGATCGGTGAGATAATCCCCGCCCTTGACCGTATCGTACATGTGCCATTCCCAGAAGTCCGGTTCCTCGTTTCCCAGAGCGGCGGCTATCCCTCCCTGTGCAGCGCCTGAATGCGACCTCGTGGGATAAACCTTGCTGAGCAACGCCGCGTCTGTTCCGCCGGCGACTTCCATGGCAGCTCTCAAGCCGGCCAACCCGGCGCCGACAATGATGACATCATGTTTGAAGATCATCGCGGTTCCTCACTTCCAAAGGTGGCAGCTTAGATCCACAGAATAAAGTGACCATAAGCCAAGAACGTCATTCCCGCACGCCCTTGGCCGGAATCCAGAAGAAAAGCCTGGATGCCCGCCTTCGCGGGCATGACGGGTCGGTATCGGACACCCATTTATGTGGAGCTGTACTTAGTTAAACTTCTCCCTTTTCTATCACCTTCTCCCAATCTCCCGAGGTTCGACATCTCCCTATCTCCGTATCCCCGCGTCTCGCCGTCTCCGCATCTCAGCGTTTCGCTCCCCTATTGTAAGGGAGCTTGCCTCTCCTCGATCGGCTCAAAGGTACAGCCGATCGGGCCGCAATAATCGCCGACATATTCGGCCGAAGGGCGGTAAAGGGCTGGTTTCCCTTGCGCTTCCCCGAACTTTTCCTCAATGATGTGAGCACACCAGCCGGATACTCGCGAGATGGCAAAGACCGGCGTCATGAGATCCACCGGAATGCCCATCATGGAGTAAACCGAACCACTATAGAAATCCACATTGGATTTGATGTTTGCTTTGCCGCGTTTTTCAAATTCCTTCTCGCCCACTTCGTCAATCTTGGTCAAAAGGTGATACCAGTTTTCGTGCCCCGTTTTTCTGCCAAGCTCCAGAGACATCTTTTTCAGGATTGTCGAGCGGGGATCAATCGTCTTGTAGACCGCATGGCCCATGCCCATGATCTTTTCGCCCCTCTCCAGACGATCCCTAACCCATGCGGCCACGTCGTCCTCGGATTTCACCAGGGCTTCCACTTCCAGGAGCATTTTCATGACCCGGGTGTTGGCCCCGCCATGCAAACTTCCCGATAAGGCGCCAACCCCGGCGGCAACCCCGGCATACATGTGCGCCTGGGTTGAAACCACTTCACGGGCGGCGAAGGTGGACGCATTGAAGGTATGATCGGCATGCAAGACCAGGCAAATGTCCAGGTCTCGAGCCATCTCCTCATCCGGCTTCCTCCCGCTGAGCTGCCACAGAAAGTTGCCGGCGTGGGAGAGGCTGTCATCAGATGGCAAAGGTTCCTCATTGTTCCTGATTCTGTGCCAGCCGGCAATGACCACCGGCAACCGGGCAAGGAGCCTGATAGCCTTGCGGTGATTGGCTTCTTTGGTTTCGACTTCAAGCTCCGGATCAGCTAACCCAAGCAGTGGGACCGTGGCTTGGAGGACATCCATGGGGTTGGCGGTTCTTGGCAAACGCTTGAGAACGTCATTGACATAATCCGGGACCTGCCGGGCAGCAACAACGTCCTTGTTGAACTGTTCCAGCTCGGCTTTCTTCGGCAACCTACCCTCCAAAAGCAGGTAGGCGGTTTCCAGGAATGAAGATCGCACGGCCAGTTCTTCAATGCGATAGCCCCGGTAAATGAGAATGCCCTTTTCGCCGTCGATATAGCTGATCTTCGTATCGGCAACCTTCACGCCTCTCAATCCCGTGTTTTTTAAACGCACGTCAGTTTCCATGTCGTCTACCCTCCACAATCCAGAGTTAAACGCTAAGAGCCAAGAGCCTTCATGTTGTTTTTTGCAAAGTTCATGGCGCCCCCGGCCAATAAGTACTTACGCTGAAGGTCTGAAATATTCAGCATCGTTACGATTCGCTTCCCCTCGACCTCCACGGGAATCTCCACGTCACCTCTCGCGATGCGCTCTCGCACCCGGGGGAAAACCAGTTTCGATCCTTTTTGCAGCAGATCGTAATCCTGAGGATCCTTGAACGTTAAAGGAAGGATGCCAAAATTGCACAGATTAGCTTTGTGGATGCGCGCAAAACTCCTGGCGATCTTGGCGCGCACTCCCAGGAATCGCGGAGCCAATGCCGCATGTTCACGGCTGGATCCCTGACCATAATTTTCACCGCCAACCACGGCTACGGCGCCTTTTTCTTTGCACTCGGCGGCGAAGCCGGGATCGAGATGGGAGTAAACAAACTCGCTAAGGGCCTCGATGTTAGACCTCAACGGCAGGATCTTATTGCCGGCCGGCATGATGGCGTCTGTGGAGATGTTGTCCCCAACTCTGATCACCACCTCGGTTTCGAGCGTATCAGGAAGGCGATCCATAGCGGGAAGGGGCCTGATGTTCGGACCCCGAATGATTTCAGTCTTCCGCGACTCATCGGAAGGAGCAATGATAGAAGACTCGTCGATGATGTACTTCTCAGGGTCCTTGACCCGCGGATAGTCCATTTCCCCTGAAAAATCCCGTGGGTCTGTAATCACTCCTCTCAGTGCTGCCGCAGCAGCTGTTTCAGGAGAACAGAGATACACCTGATCGTCTTCGGTCCCCGACCTCCCGGGAAAGTTCCGCGGCATCGTGCGGAGGCTTACTTCTCCTGTGCCTGGAGCCTGTCCCATACCAATGCATCCCAGACAACCGGGTTCATGGATCCTGGCCCCGGCGATAAGGAGCATCATGATGCCCCCGTGCGCGGCCACGTTTGCAAGCACCTGCCTGCTCCCGGGATTCACATTGAACGATACGCCCGGATGGCAGTGGCGCCCTTCCACGGTCCTTGCCACTACCATGAGATCGCGAAAGGATGAGTTCACACTGCTGCCGACGATTACCTGGTCCACCTTGATCCCTGCCACATCGCGCACGCGCACGACATTTCCAGGGGAAGTCGGACAGGCAATGAGGGGCTCGAGCGTGGAGAGATCGATCTCATCATAATCATCATAGTCGGCCCCTTCATCGGCATGCAGTTCCCTCCAAAGGTGGCCGCGTCCCTGCGCTTCCAGGTAGGTCCGCGTATTCTCGTCAGATGGGAAGACCGTACTGGTGGCCCCCAATTCCGTTCCCATATTGCCGATGGTCTCACGATCCGTGGCGGATAGGCTTTTTACTCCGGGTCCATAGTATTCAACGACCTTGCCAATACACCCCTTGACACCGTAACGTCTTAGCATTTCGAGAATGACATCCTTGGCGCTCACCCAGTCCGGAAGCTCTCCTGAAAGCTTCACTCCCAGCACTCTCGGACAAGGGAGATGATAAGGATAGCCGGCCATGGCCATGGCTACGTCAAGTCCCCCGGCGCCGAGGCCCCACATGGAAATCCCTGCCGCCCCCGGCGTGTGGCTGTCGGCCCCCAGGACTGTCTTTCCGGGAATCCCGAAGCGTTCCATATGGACCTGATGAGAAATCCCATTCCCTGCCGGACTAAAGTGGAGTCCATAGTGTGCCGAGGCGGTCTGCAGGTATTTGTGATCGTCAGCATTCTTGTGATCTGTTTGGATTATGTTGTGATCCACATACTGTGCTGCCAGTTCGGCTTTGACGGCCCCAATTCCGAGCGCCTCAAATTCCAGCATGGCCATGGTTCCGGTGGCGTCCTGCAAGAGGGTTTGATCGATCCTGATGGCAATTTCATCGCCGGGAATAAGGCGCCCCGCCACCAGATGGGCTTGAATAATTTTGTGAGTCAGGTTTCCTGGCAACTCAAAACTCCTTACCTACTAATAAAGACAGAATTCACCATTATCTTTTCGAATAGTTCCACATAACGAGGTAGCTGATACACTCCCCAATAGTCAATCAAACCTATGATTTCCAATGGATAATGTCAATCTCCCTCTGAGAACAGATTTCCACCTCCACCCGAAATCGCCGGGGTGACATCAAACCTGAGGTATTGGGAAACATTATTTTGCCGCTTAAAGGAGCAGCATGGCAAATAAGAAAGGCGGTCACGTGGGGTCTGAGCATAATCTGCCTGCCAGAAAAACTACAGAATATGATCAGACCCTGTCGAAACCTTGTGAAATTTCTCGAAGAGGGGGTAAAAGGCCCTTTACCAGGAACCTTATTTTACTTTCTCACTCAAGCTCTTGCCTGGCTTGAACTTGACTACTTTTGAGGCTGGGATGGTTATTTTGACGCCAGTCCTCGGATTGCGCCCTTCGCGAGCGGACCTCGTTCCCACACTGAACGTTCCAAAACCCACGAGGGTAACCTTTTCGCCTTTGGAAAGTGCAGCCGATACTGCGGCGACAAATCCGTCGACGGCCTTTTCCGCCTGAGCTTTTGTGATCTTGCTGTCTCCAGCAACTTTTCCAACCAAATCTGCCTTTGTCATTCTATTTCCTCCTCCGTTTGATCAATACCCTGTGAAAAACAACCCCGACCAGCACACTTCCGTTGTAGTATCACCTCCCTTTCCAGTAAAATGGAGCCTCAAGAATTGACTGCGCACCTTGTAAACAGTTGACTCAGGCTCCTCTGTTCTGCCAGAGATTAGAAGAAACGCTAATAGATCAGGTAATATGTGTTCTGCGCCAAAGGCATCACGTCCCACTCTCACCGCACCCAGTGGATCAGGGAGCGCCAAAACCTTTGCCACCAATACACGACTTCAGATTCCATCTGTTCTACAGATTGTGAGCATTCTAAAGACAACTTTTTTGAAAAACAACAGTTTTTATAGGGCTGGCAAGGCATTTGAGCATTTTTTTGCTTGATTGCCGGGCGTCTTCGGTCGAGTGGGACTCGGTGACCTGTGGTTATTCATTATCCAAGCTATAATAACAGCCTGTTTTAACTTATAAAGCTTGGCAAATAACCGGCTCAGTCTGGGCCTGGCGGCATTCCGGGCTGCACGAGAAGGAACGATCACCAATCAGAAGACCCTCGATACCCTAGAAGGGGCAGAATGCCAGTTATGCCACGGCCAATGAGTTTGCCGACGACATTGTAAAGGATTCCCACTTTGTTTACGGCAAGGGCAACCGTCTGCAATTCATGCGCGGTACTCCGGGCGGGAAGGTCTTGAACACTGTATTCACCTTCCGAAGCTTCACCTACAACCAGCTTTCCCTGTGGCGATGGATGTTGGCGAGCGGGGATAAGGAAGGCAAGAAAGCCTTCGCTTATTCCCTCCTGGCAATGATCTCCCTCGGGGGGCTGGCGGCAATCCCGCTATACAATTCCCTGGCTTCGCTCATCCGGGAAATATTCGGCCGCGATCTCCTGGGAGATGGTGTTCGAAAGCAGCTCCCGGTAAGCATGAGGGATCTTGTTATGCACGGGGCGCCGTCCCTCATGGGCGTGAATATCGGCGGGTCCATCGGCATGGAACTGCCGGTGATGGATCGCCTGAACGTGAACAAGTCCATATCCGGGCAGCTCGGTGAAGGGGTTGGGTCTCTCCTCGGGTTCCCGTACTCGGTGTTTGACGAATTCACGAAGGCAATCGACGCAATCAGGGCCGGTCGGACTGATCGAGCTGTCGAGACGGTTGCTCCGCAATTCCTTAAAAGCATCATGAGCGCATACCGGCTGTCTACCGAAGGCCAAACCACAATCACCGGGAAACCCGTCAACGTACCGGGGGAGCTTTATCCGAGGAAACTAACCGGGGCTGAAGCGGTTATGAAGGGTTTCGGTTTCCAGCCAGTGAGCAGCACCAAGGCCTTCGAGATGTATAAAACCATGGAGCAGCTCAAAAGCTACCGGGATGAGAAGCAGTCCGAGCTGGCTAATCGGTATGTCGAAACCTATCGACAAAACGATCAGAGGGAAATGGTGGCTGTTAGGAATGAGGCTCGGGAGTGGACCCGGAGCGCTGTTACCGAGGGGCGTCCAGAAATGAGAATCGAACTTTAGGAATCTATCCAGGCCCGAAGGAAAGCCTCGAAGCCCAGACAGCAGATGCGGGGATTGGGAAGAGAACTCAGGTCAAACTATGGGATGTAGACCAAACGGTCTACATTTTTAGTATGGGGGGTGGGGAGGGTGGCGCATGAACTATTGGGCGCCGCGAGACATCATCTCCATTAGCTGAAGCTCAATCTTACAAGTCTGCTCAGGGCTGCCCTAGTACCTAATGGCACTCAACAAATTCCAGAATTAGGGATATCAAACGATATCATGAATTCTTACAAAATATCGCAATTGTTAGGGTATGGCCGATTTTCACGGTGCTAGAGATTAATACCTCTTTCGGGGTTGATCAGCACACCCTGGCATACCTCTCATGCAAATCTTCACATCTCAAGTATTCATCGAACACCTGATTCACAACCGGCCCAAAGAACCCATACTGTTTTCACAATGCTCATCATAGTGAACTTGAAATCACCACAGCGATTGTGCAGTATCTTGGCTGATTTCCTGTCAGTCTATCCTTCGGCCCAGCAATAAAAATGTTGAGCCCGTAGCGGTTAACCTTATTTGTTCACTCGCCTGCGAATTAAGGCAAAGGCCATTATCAACAACACTACAGCACAAAAGGCCGTCGACCATTCCGAAAAAGCAGGAACTATTTTTGCTTGATTAATGGTGAAGGTGTCAAATTCGGTATAATCTTCCGTGTAGCCTTTAAAGTTGGTTACCGTCGCTTGGTTACCGTTGATATCCACCAGGCTGAAATAATAGGTCTTGTGAGGATTGGAAACATGCCAGAGAGTGGGGTCCACTATGTATTTGGTGCTGGTGTCCGGGCCGGCGCCGCAGGTGCCGTTAAGAAGCTGAACGACATTGTTCTGCCAGGGAGGAACCGGTGGGTTGGTTTGGGGGTTGGGGGGAATGCTGCTGTCAATGGCCTTCCAGGAAAAGAGATGCTGATGCCCGCAGGCAAGGAAGTCAAACCGATTCTTATCTAAGAAAGACCACAGTTTCGTGTGGCTTTGGTTCGCAGTGGAATTTTCGTCAGGGTCTTGCCCGGTGACATAGTAATAGGGCGTATGAATAAATAGAAATCTATGTGTGGCCCTGGTCTGGGCTACCTCGTTTGCGAGCCAGTCTAATTGGGCGGAAGTGACGTTACCGCCCAGGTTTTCAGAGGTTTGATTCCCAGTCAGGTAATAGGGATCTAACGCCGCAAAAAAGGCATCGCCGCCAGAAGAGATGAAAGAATAAGCCAGCCTCTCATAACCGGGCGGCCCGTTGGTGGGATTATCCATAAATACCTGTTGGAATTCTTGCTGATTCTCAAGAATGAATTCTCCTGCGTGTTCGCGATAGAGTTCATGATTGCCGACTGTGGCGTATAAGATTATTCCTTTGTCCGTCAGGGGCTTGAAGAGTTCTTTCCATTCCTGGAGAATATCATGGCCATGGATATAGCCCCTATAGGCCATATCACCGCCGAAGACCACAAATGCCGGTGGGTGTTCTAATGTCTGGATTTTAGCAATGATGGCCTTTAACACGGGAGTGTTGATTGGGTCGGTCTCGTTGTCCCCACGGCTGTCGGCGAGAAATACAAAGCGCAAGTTTTCGCAAGAACCCGATTTGGGTAAAAATACAACCGAGACAATGGCCGCAGCCAAACAGAGGACGGAGAAAATTCGTTTGATTTTGCAGATCATTTTTTTCTCTCCTTAGGGTGTCGAGACGGTGACAAGGAATCGGTTTTTGAGGGTTTTAGGGTAGCAGACGCGGTAAATTCTACAAGAAGCATTATTGTGCCGTTTGGTAGGCGAAAACAAAAACCACCACGCTGTGATACCGTGGTGGTGGGAATGATGTGCAGCCAGGTGCAAAAGCAGGTTGACCAGCGACTAAGGTATGGACAGCTGCCTTGTTCACTGAAAGATGAGCGCCCCAAGACTTTACGATAGCATTCTCTAACAGCAGTTTTCTAGCCGCCAAATTGAGCGATTTTCCCCACTGGATGGGATGATAGTTATACCCATAAAATACTGGCGGTTTCGCGATTAGATTCCACAGACCCTGGAAGTGAGCGAATCCCCACGCGACTTGGGGAATCTTTGAGACGATCCGGCGGGCATGACGGATGATCTTGGCCGGAATGTCAATCACCTTGCGTCGCAAAGTGGTGCCAAAGGCTCTGGGTTTCATCACCGTTATGACTGTACACCGAAAGTTGGACCAGAATGAGTGAGAAAAACCGGTTCCTTGAAACTGAACAAACAAAACGGACCCGAGCTCGGGGCGCGATGCCGATACTAAGGCTTGAGCGAAGGAGAGTAGCCATATTGGGCATACGATAGAAATTTCTCATCAAAAGATGTCTTCCAACCGATAAAATTATGTGGAGTGTCTTTTCATCTAAATGGTAACAAGTCTTAGAAATGCAGTGACGGTGTATCATCGACCGTTTTGTTCCATGGAGGGCTAGTCGACTGGGCATGGATAAGGCCGCACCTGTTGTTCCGGACAAGCAAGAAGTTCGCTATCGGGTTGCCCAAATCTCTAATCTGCCACTCCTGATTGGAGCTTTGCAGCGCCTTTTGGAGCTGATCAACAGCGAGATCAGCTCATTGAGGGAACTTGAGAGGATCATTCATTATGAGCAATCCTTTTCGGCAAAGCTACTCCGCATGGCAAATTCGGCGTTTTACGGCCGGCGGGGTGGGGTTCGCACGATTTCACAAGCAATTATGGTGATGGGTTTTGATCGAGTCAAATCGATTTGTTTATCTATGCTGCTGATGCAGCTTTGTTCTGATGAGTCAGCCCTTCCACCCGGTCAAAGGGAGAGGCTTTGGAAACACGCTTTTGCAACAGCGAGTATTGCTAGTGAGATCGTCCAAACTAAACCCTGGATAAATAAGGAATTTGCTTATGTCTTGGGCCTACTCCACGATATTGGGCGGCTGCCACTGGCTGTTCACTTCAACGATTATTTCCAGATGGTATCCAGCATGGCAGAGATATACAAGATGCCATCTTGGTACGTAGAATACGCAAATGGCCTTACCCACACGGAAATTGGCCGATGGATGTGTATAAAGTGGGGGCTGCCCGAGAGCTTCGCCAGGGTGACGGAGTTTCATCACCAGCCTCTTCGCAGCCCATCTCATAAGTCAGAGGTCATTCTTGTTTTCTTGGCCAACGTCCTGGCTAATGCTAGACTGTTTCCCGAGTACGTCAATGATCCCTTCACTCTCTCATGCACCCAAAAGCTCTGCCTTACCGAAGAGGGTTGGGAGCATTGCATCAAACAATCAAGTATGGTTTGGCCCCAAGTTGATGCCTTTTGGGCCATGCTGAAATAAAAGGCAGGGAGACATGAGTGGCGTTCAATGAAGAAGGGCTCTCACACGCATCCCAGTGAGAGAACCCCTTATATTGATGCGGACGGACTCTGCCCGTTGCTGCAAATCAGACTTCTTACGGCAGAACATGGTCCCATAGGTTAGATGTAGACGTCTGTTAGCTCAGGAAGGGTTAAAAAAAGTTAAATTATTCATCCTCGCCCGGCGAAGCGGGAAAGGTACGACAGCTGCCTTCTTCAACAAAAAAGCAGCGCCCCAAAACTTTGCGATAGCATTTTGTATCAGCAACCACGCAACTGTGTTGAGGAATCGAACCCATCCTAAGGTCTGTCTTTCCTGATGCTTGAAGAGTCTGCAAACAGCGCACAGATTTTCCCGATGCCGCCTTTCTGTGCAATGATTGCTATGTTTTTCATACCGGAAGCCCACATAAAGCCGGATAGCCGGATAAGGGGATATAGGGTGGGGTTGGTTGAGTTCTGTCAAGGAAAATGCAGGCGGGCGGTACGCTAGACGCCTACCAATACCTTAACAATGTCGTTCCAAGCCATTTGACGGAGGCCGGAACGTCGCAGTTATCGAATAGCGTAAGAATCTCATGGGTAAATATCGTGCGGCACTTCGCGCCAATGGTGCCAAGGTTGTTCACTATCCAGTCTGAAACCTACAGAAAGTTGATTTCGTGGCCTTGGGTAAAGTAAGTACGGGCCGCTTGACAGGCCTCATCGGTCGGAAGTGACATTGAGTAAATAAACACCTAATTTGAGCGATTCCACTGGAGTCATCTCCGGAGGCAGGCGCTCCGCTTGTCATTTCGAGCGATAGCGAGAAATCTGTTGGGTATGTGTCCATCGTACA
>Ga0209048_10000668_pt1 | contig 36131 bp, 30 predicted proteins | sample FrelakmetCRP12CR_FD_187146 | JGI IMG/M metagenome (GOLD analysis project Ga0209048, IMG submission 187146) | Freshwater lake sediment microbial communities from the University of Notre Dame, USA, for methane emissions studies - CRP12 CR (SPAdes)... | ecosystem: Environmental > Aquatic >...
CTTTGGCCATCATACCGATGTCCGATTTGACGTATGTGCAGACATCCTCCGAGTGACCGATCTTCTCCGCCTCGAGGACATAGGCGCCTGACTGCCTTCGCAAGCCACTCTGAATCGCATTGACCTCGGGCAGGTTGTTCACGAGATCGAAGCACATGATCAACTCGTTGAGATTACCGGGCACGAAAGTGGCGCACACTTTCTCTCCCGTCTGCGGCACATTCGTCAGCCGATCATAATGGGCAGCCATCATCTCTTTCTGCTTCATCATAGAAGCATCCTTTTCGATGTCCTTGGCCGGCCCTGCCTTCGGTGTGACAATGATTGTCATGTTCCGCTCCATAGCTTGATTGAATCGGCAAATGTCCCGGCCTGCTCACGGATCGGCTGCATTTGCCCGGAATTTTCCGCGTATTTGAATGCGATATAGGGAATCTCAGCGTCCTTTAGCACATGCTGCAGCATTGGCCGCTCGAGCAGCGCCGGATCGCAGAAGCTCGGGCAGGCAAAGATCACGCCCTCCGCGCCTGACCGCCGTACTGCCCGAACGAGATGCTGCCCCTTCTCCTTCAGATCGGGCTCGTACTTTGCTGCAGTCGATTCAGACTGATGCAGAAACGTCAGTGCCAGATTCTCGAGTGGCTTCCCTTCCGTTGGGACATCTGCGGTAAGCCAGCGGGTGACCAGCAGTAGATCGTCGTCGACGACATAGCAGCCAGCGAGCTCAAGCGATTTGATCAGATTGAGTGGAGGCTGCTCGCAAAATACGCCCGTGAGCACGACGCGGCAGTTATCGCGCCGCGGCCGTTCCTCGTTTGCGACGGCAGCCAAATAGTCGCGGATCATCGCTGAATGTTCCTCGACCGGCAGGACCAGTCCAGCGCGCAGCACGAGATAAGCCTCTGCCGCGGGTGCCTGCCATGGCCGCTGTGAACGGAATTCATAGAGCTCGCGCACCAGCCGCCGATTTTCATTGTAGACCATAATCGAATTGCGCAACTCTTCATCAGTGATCGGCTTGCCTCGCAGCTCACTGAGATCGTGCATGAGCTCAGCTAGTTCGTTAATGTAATAGTTCCCACCAATATCATCCCGATAGTTCTGCGGCACATCGAAGTACCGAACGTAGATGTTCGGAAACATCATCTTCCACATGCCCGAGAGATTGCGAATGACATCGCAAATCGACGGAAACAACATGCCATCGACGAAATCAATCCGTCCGGATACGCCAAGCTCAATGGTCGAGCGCGGAATACGGCAAATGTAGCTCTGATAGTAGGCGTCGCCGTGAATTACCTCGAGCTGATCGCCACCACCGACAATCCCGAGCGGCAGGAAGCCGGCGGCATGAATGATCTCGCGCGGTACGTAGATTGGCATATAACCGACGACCTTGCGGCTAGGTTGCGCCGCTTTCCACTGACGCGCCGATGTGAAGGACAGATCATCGAACAACGCTTGCGCGTGCGCGACAATGTCAGAGGTCCTGGATCCATTCAGCGATGCTGCCATTGCACCGCCCTTTTCCCGACGAAGGCTTCGAGGCCTTCCACCGCATCGTGCGTTCTCATCAGCTCCTCGAGATATGTGCGCTCGACTGACGCAATCTTCGCCCTGACGCGGGCCGCATAGTCAAGGCGCGCCGCCGTGACGGCATACCGCAGCGAACTTGAACTTTTTGGCTTAAGGTGCTCGTCGAAATAGTCCAGCGCCGCGCGCTCTGGATCGGGCGCAATCGCACATACCATACCCATCGTCGCCGCCTCGGCGCCGTTGATGTTGCGTCCAGACAAAAGCAGATCAATCGCCCGCGCTGGACCGACGAGTTCAGGCAATAGACAAGAGGCGGCTGGCGCGAATACGCCGAGCTTCATTTCCGGCTGACCGAGCACTGCGTCTGGAGCAACAAAGACGAGGTGACCGGCTAGTGCTACCTCAAGGCCGCCGCCGAGGCATTGACCGCGCACCGCGACAAGCACCGGAACCGGCGATTCGATAAGCCGCATGATGAGCTGATGAATTCCCTGCAGCATGGCTGCGCACTGGGCCGGCATATGTTCCTCGACGCTTGCGCCAAAGCTGAAATGCACACCTTCGGCATCGAGCAGTATTCCCGCTAAGCGCGGATTTTTTAGATGCTCGATAAATGCACCGTCGAGAGCCGCAATCATCTCGGCGTCGATCAAATTTGCCTTCGGTCGACTCAGGCGAAGGCGCAGCAGTCGCCCTTCTGCTTCGAACCAGACCTTCAGACATGTGTTCATGATTAGCGCATCCGCGGCTGGATACTCTGAGTGAGTTCATCGGACCACGGCGTATTGGCCGCCAGCGCACGGCGCAACGTTACGAAATCGACCTCACGACCCGTTTCACGCGTGCCTTCGTTGAATGCGCGGAATCCGGCGCGCGCCTCCGTCATCATATTGAGTGCGAGCCAAGCGCGCGCATTCTCCTTATTCCGGTTCCACGCATCGAGTTTGGGTTTGCGCAGTTCTTCGATCGTTTTCGTTGTGCAATCAGGGAACGTGTAGAGCAGCTTCGTGCAGAGACCTTCGATTTTTTCATCGAGAAGGCTGAGATCGACGGTGCCACGTTTCATCAATTCCTGCCCGGCTTTCAGCGCTTCACCGGTTTTGGCCTTACCGAAAACGTAGCGGCCGTATTCATCAGTCATGCGGCTCGTCTCGACCAGCGGATTGGCCACGAATTTACCATCCACCTTGAGCGCCGGAACGATATCCGTAAGCATCCCCATGAAATAGGCTTCGTGCGCAGAGAATGGTTCGCACAATACGCACGCGACCATCGCGCGTTCAGCACCAATCACAACAGGAAGAAAGTCGGTCGCACCGCCAATTGGCGCCGAGCCATGCTTGGGGCCGGCCTGGCCGAAGCGTGCTAAGTCCTGCGCGACCGAAAAATCGCAGGCCATGCCTATTTCCTGTCCGCCGCCGACACGGATGCCATTCACGCGGCAGATCACCGGTTTGTCACAAGCGAGAATGGCCGAGACCATATCATTAAATAAACGCATATAGCCGCGATATTCTTGGGGATTTCCGGCATAGTATTCGGCGTACTCCTTGGTGTTGCCACCCGTGCAGAAAGCTTTATCGCCGATCCCAGTGAAAACCACGGCGACGACATCACGGGCCGCGCTGGCTGCGCGAAACGCAAGAATCGCGCTTTTGACCATATCAGTCGTGTAAGAATTGAACTGTGTCGGGTTATTAAGGATGATCCATGCGTTGTAGAGATCGGCCACAGGCTTCCCATCCTCTCCCCGGACCGGCCGTTTCTCATAGAGCACGCCCTTAGACGCCGTCAGACGCATCTGCTCGCCGACGAGATTGTGGTCCTTCGTTTCATGTTTAGCGGCGGTGATGTTGCGCACGGCTTCAGTGGTCATGATTGTCTCCTTAATGCTCTGGAACGAGCACGGCGCGCCGTTTTAACGCGCCGGTATGGGCTGCTTCAAAAACATGGTTGATCTCATTTAACGGATGCTTCTCGACGAAAGGTGCGACTTTGACACGGCCATCCAGCACGAGTTCGAGCACTTGCGGATAGAGTTCCGGCGGACATCCCCAGTTTCCGATCGCACGCGCGTGAAACGCCATCAGATTCGAAAGCCTAATCTCGACCTTGTCCATCGTGAAACCTACAATGGCGAGTGTCGCTCCGTGATTGAGCAGGCTGAATGTTGTCTCCTGGCCTACGCGGGTGCCAGAGCATTCGAAAATTTTCCATTCAGTCTGGCGCAAGCCGCGCTCCTTGGCAAAACTTTGAGTCGCCGCTTTCAAATCGCGCGGTGATTTTTCTCGTGCATTCAAAGTGAGTGCGGCGCCTTGACGAGCAATGGCTTTGAGTTTGTCATTATCGACATCGATCGCAATTACTATTCCGCCGAAGACTGTCGCAATTTGAGCGGCATATCCGCCAATGCCGCCAACGCCGTTGACGATCACGAGATCGCCAGGCGCAATACCAGCCTGGACTACCGCCTGGTACGGCGTAGTGACAGCGTCGGCGATAACCGAAAGATCTGCGAGATCGATTCCGGTCGCTATCAAACGCCCTTTGTCGATCTCGCATAGTCCGTGAGCCGGCACGATGATGTGAGTGGCAAAGCCACCATGAATATCGTTGCCAGGCATTTTCTGATTCGGGCAAATAGTCGCCTTGCCACGTCGGCATACATCGCACTGGCCACACGGAATCACTGCTGGAACGATGACCGCCCGATTCATCCACCGCGACACATCCGCCCCGGCCTCGACTACGTGCCCACTGATCTCATGCCCGAGCGTCAAGGGAAGCTCATGCTTCGTGCGTACGCCGTCATAGTAGAAGCCAAGATCTGTATGACAGACGCCGCAGCCGGCTATTTCGACGAGGACTTCATCCGGCCCCGGAGAAAGCATATCGAATTTCACTGGGGCCAACGGCTGACCCTTGCCCGTCATCACCCAGCGAACCGGCTCTTTACCCATGCAGGCGCTCCTTGCTCCACTTTATCTTTACGCTAAAGCTGCGTTTCATGGATTTGCCATTTTTATTGAGTTTTCGGGCCTTTCTTCGGTCCGACCTTGATCTAGGACAAGGAATCCGAAAAAATTTGTATTTTAGTACCGAAATACGCCTTGGCCCTGGCCGGAGGGTCAACCGGGGCTATCTTGAAGGGAGGAGCGATCATGTCGGACACACAAGACCTCTCGATCGCGTTCGTGGGAAGCGGCGGCGCAGGCGCACTAACGGCCGGAAGCCTCCTTCTCGAGGCAGCGGGTGCGGCAGGTTGGCAGGGCCTACTCATTCGCACCGTCGGACCGCAGATCCGCGGGGGTGAAGCCGCAGCGGTGGTGCGCCTAGCCAATCGCTCGATTGAGAGTCTGCCCGATCACCTAGATCTTCTGATCGCCATTGATTGGCTCAATGTCCAACGCTTTGGTGCCGAGATCGAAGTAGGGCCGCAAAGCCTTGTAATCAGCGACCCGCGTGGTGGCGAGCCGCCAAAGGGGATTGCTTCGGCCGGCGCGCATGTCATCGCAATTCCGCTGAAAGAAATGGCGAAAGCAATTCCCGACGGCCGCCCCAACATGATTGCGCTCGGAATTGCTGGCAAATTACTCGGCCTCGGTGAGCATGAGTTTTCGGCGTTGCTCGAAAAGCGACTCATTGAAAAGGGACAAGCGGCCATCGACGCTAGCCGCTCAAGTCTAAAGGCTGGATATGATGCAGTGCGTGATGTCGATCTAGGGCTGCGTCTTGCCCCGCCAAAATCGGGATTCACCAAAAAAAAATGGCTCGTGTCAGGAAACGAAGCGGCTGCGCTCGGCGCCATCCGTGGCGGTATTCGCTTTGCGGCCGCATATCCGATTACGCCTGCCACCGAAATCCTTGAATGGCTTGCGCCCAATTTGGTCAAAGTGGGAGGCGTTCTTCTACAAGCCGAGGACGAACTCGCTGCGATCAACATGATCATTGGTGCGTCATATGGTGGCACACCAGCGTTGACTGCTACCTCGGGGCCCGGCCTCTCGCTGATGATCGAGGCACTCGGCCTTGCAACCGCCGCTGAAATTCCGATTGTTGTGATCAACGTAATGCGCGGCGGCCCTTCGACTGGAATTCCAACCAAATCTGAACAAGCGGACCTCAACATTGCCGTATATGGATGTCACGGTGACGCGCCCCATCTTGTGCTAGCACCACAGTCGGTCGGCGATTGCTTGTTTACAACTCAGTGGGCTGCCTATCTCGCCGAGACATTGCAGACGCCAGCGATTGTATTGTCAGACCAGTTCATCGGGCAGAATCGCGCGATCATCGAACGGCCAGCCGATGTTGCCTTCATTGGGCAGAGAATTAGAGCAACAAATATAACTGGAGAATATAAACGCTACGCGCTCGCCGCCAATGGCGTTTCGCCGATGGCAATTCCGGGAACACGCGGCGCTCAATACACAGCGGACGGGCTCACGCACACAGAGCGCGGTATTCCAACTAGCAGCGCTTTGGATCATCAAATTCAGCTCGACAAACGTCGCGACAAGCTGGAAAGTTTCAACTACGGCGATCATTGGGCGAGCATCGAAGGGACTGGTGATCTCGCTGTGATTACATGGGGCTCCGTTACCGGCGCTGTCCGCGAAGCCATCGCCCGCTCGGCCAAGGATGGCATCAACGTCAGCCTTATTGCGCCGCGCCTACTGTCTCCTACGCGACCCGAACAGTTCGCCGCCGCTCTCCACGGCAAGAAGCGAGTTCTCGTCGTCGAGCAAAGTCATGGCGCGCAGTTTCACCATTATCTCAGAGCCCATTATGACTTACCGGCCGCGGTGCGCGTTCTCAATCGCCCAGGGCCGTTACCGATTAGGCCCGGTGAAATTCATCGTGCGATCAAGGAATGGAGGCCATGATGTCGACCATAGAAATGCGGCTTGCTTATAAGCCCGCCGATTATAAATCAGACATCAAGCCAATCTGGTGCCCGGGCTGCGGCGATTATCACGTGCTTATGTCTTTCACGCGGGCATTCGCGGAGCTCGGTCTTCCACCTGAACAAATCGTCGTTGTTTCTGGCATCGGCTGTTCATCGCGCATACCTGCCTATACGAATTGCTATGGTTTTCATGGCGTGCATGGCCGGTCGCTGGGAATCGGTGCGGGACTGAAGGTAACTCGGCCGGATTTGACGGTAGTTGTGGCGAGCGGCGATGGCGATGGCTATTCGATCGGTGGCAACCATTTCCTGCATGCCTGCCGCCGCAACGTCGACATGACCTATGTGGTGATGGACAATCACATTTATGGTATGACCAAGGGCCAGCCTTCGCCGACCACCGAACCCGAATTCGACACTGCGCTGTCGCCTGGGGGCACCGGGTTACGACCATTCCATCCGCTGGTGATTGCGCTTGCATCGGGCGCCAATTTCATAGCCCGTTGCTTCTCCGGTGAACCGAATGAGACCGCATCCGTTTTAGTCGAGGCAATTCGTCATCCTGGTTTCTCTTTCGTCGAGATTCTCAGTCCCTGCGTCACCTTCCGACCCGACGAGAAAGATTGGAAAAATCTCGTGCATCAGGCACCGGTCGTAGCGACCAATGATCCCGCAAAGGCCGCCCGCCGGATCATGACCGATGACGGATTTAACCTCGGCATTCTTTATCGCGGCAACCGCAAACCTTATCAGCCGGAGACCGGACAGGCGATCGTCGATCTCTCGGAATTGGAGAAGGAGTTCGAATTATGAGCCAATTTGCGGCTGTTCCGAAAATCACCAGCCTCGCCGATTTGTTCGCCGTCGCCTATCAGATCGAGAGCGACGCCGTTGAACGCTACAATGTTCTCGCTGATCAAATGGAGACTCACAACAATCCCGAGCTCGTAGCAGTATTTCGTGATTTGGCGCGCGCCGAAGGCATCCATCGCGATGAAATCCTTCGGCTCGCTGGTAACATTGATGTGATTGCGCATGCACAACGGATGGCAAAGTGGAAGCGAGGTGAAAGTCCCGAGGAAAGCGACCTCAGCTCCGCACATTATTTGATGACTCCATGGCATGCGCTGCAGCTTGCGCTTCCTGGCGAGGAACGTGCGCTGGCCTTTTTCACCTCGATCGTGGAATCGGCGACAGATCCTGAAATCAAGCGGATGGCGGTGGAATTTATGGAAGAGGAGACTGAGCACGTGAATCTCGTGCATCGGCTCTTGAAAAAATATCCACCGCCATCTGAGTCGTGGTCGCAAGAATTCGATCCGCCCGTATCACAGGAATAATGTCATCGAACTTAGCGGAAATCCCGCACGTCCTTGGCAGACAGGCAGACGCCATCCTTCGCTCGTTACAGCCAGCCCCGATTGACGCCAAGAGCATCAATTTGAAATCTTACGTTCGTCCTTGACCCGCACTGCTTTACCTTGTGAGCGCGGGACATCACCTGGTGATTTGATTACGACCCTGCACGTCACTCCGATCAGCGATTTGATATGATGACTGACATCGGCGGCCTTGCGCGCGCGATCCGCATCGGCCGCCGGCACATCGGGTGCGCACTCAACCTCCACGGTCATTGCATCGAGTGCGCCCTCCCGCGTCAAAACAATCTGATAGTGTGGCGCAAGCCCCGGAAATCCGACGAGAACCGCCTCGACCTGTGAGGGATATACGTTCACACCACGAATGATCAGCATGTCGTCATTACGCCCGGTCACCCGCATGATGCGGACATGGGTGCGCCCGCAATCGCACGGCTCGTTGTTGAGGCGCGTAATGTCGCGCGTCCGATAACGGATCATCGGCAGCGCCTCTTTGGTGAGCGTCGTAATGACCAATTCGCCGGCCTCACCCATGGGCAGCGGTTGCAAGTTTTTGGGATCAATCACCTCAAATAAAAAATGATCCTCCCAGCCATGCAGACCGGATTGTTTTGCGTGGCATTCACATGCGACGCCAGGACCGAGAATTTCCGATAAGCCGTAGATGTCGATCGCCTTTATACCGAGTCGATCCTCGAGATCGCGCCGCATCGCGTCGCTCCACGGCTCCGCCCCGAAGAGCCCCATCCGCAATGGCAAATGACGCAGATCAACGCCCATACCGACGGCGACCTCCGCGATATTCAGTGCGTAGGAAGGCGTCGCGCACAACACATTAGCTCCGAAATCCTGGAGAAGTGTCACTTGACGCTCAGTCGCACCGCCGGAAATTGGCACTACGGTGCAGCCAAGTCGTTCAGCGCCATAATGCGCACCGAGGCCACCGGTAAAAAGTCCGTACCCGTAAGCATTGTGAACAATATCGCCCGGGAACGCGCCGGCGCAGGCGAGCGACCGTGCCATAAGATCTGACCATCGATCGAGGTCACCCTTGGTATATCCGACAACGGTCGCCTTGCCGGTCGTTCCCGATGATGCGTGAAGGCGAAGGATCGCGTCTCGGGGCACCGCAAACATACCAAAGGGATAATTGTCGCGCAGGTCCGTCTTTAGCGTGAACGGAAAGTGCGCGATATCAGTCGGCACTTTCAGATCGGCTGGTTTTACGTTTGCAGCATCGAACTTCCGTCGGTAATGCGGCACATTGGAATAAGCACGCTCGAGGGTTTGTCTTAGACGGGTCGTCTGCAATTTGGTGAGCGCCGAACGTGGCATCTTCTCGATGTCGGAATCGAACATGAAAATTCCCCTATCAGAGACTGCCGCTGTTGTGCTCATGATTCGATCTCCATGCCGCCTCAATCTTTCATCGTTGACCATCCAGGCTTGACCGCCAGTCCCGCAATGCCGGAGCCACGCACGGGCGTATGCTTCAGTGCGAAGCCCTGATTGAAGCCCGCGCGAGTCACCAGAATTAGTTTCAGCGCGCTACCAGCAAAGGCAATGCATAGGCCTGCCAATGTGAACACTATCGCGATCACGTTCGCCGCAAAGAAACCAAGCGCGATCAGAGCTGCAGGTACCGCAAGGCCGATCAGAAAGAACCACGGTTTGAATGAATGAAACGCCGCGAACATGCTTGTCGGCGCACCCTCCATTGCGAGTGCAGTGAGATAGGAACGCCAGGTCCAAAATCGCAATATGGCCAATATGATCGCGGCAACGGCAACGGCCTCGGTCAGCGGGGCCTGCAACAGCGCAGTCGCAGCCAGAAACAAGCCGCTCCCTTCGGTTATGCCCGTAACGATAATCAGCGGAACAATAGCTGGTATCCGCCAGGCTGGGATCCCCTTCGCCTCTCTCAGGATCATCGCCTGACTGAAGAGAAATAGCAGACTGACAGCGGTCGCAGCGAGCATCAGCGTTGACGACGAGAACCAGATTGCAAGTACGCCTAGCGGAAAGAAGACGGCCGCAATCCAGGCTTCCCGTGTCATCCACGAGCGCTGAGGCTGCCGTAGCACATAGATGAAGCGCCATGGTCGACCGATCTTGAACAGCAGCAGAAACAATCCGAACGCGACGATCGCCATCGCGATCCAGCCGAGTGGCGACGGCGATCCTTGCCAGAAACTCGCAAGCACGGAAAACGCGAAGAGGCCCGTGCCCGCGCCGCCGCAGACGAAATTGCCGGCCGCCTTCCAGTCCCAATGCTTTTGCAGCGCCGGTTCGACGCCACGTGTGCGCAGCTCTCCCGTTCTATTGGGCGAGGCGGAGATCGGATCGTTTGCTGGCACCGGCATCTCATCCGCCCGGCCATAGACATAATAGAAACTGGGGTCGGTGCCGATCTCCTCATGCATGCGGAAGTGCCTCTGCTCGCGCAAGAGTCGAGAGACGTTGCTGTTTGGATTGTCGATATCGCCAAAATGGAGCGCATCAGCGATGCAAGAATTGACGCACGCTGGCGTGGCACGTGGATCAGTCCCCGGCGCCAATCCATTCTCGAGCCCGAAATCGATGCGATCTGAGCAATAGTTACACTTCTGCGCTACGCCCAAGCGCGAAAGATCCGCACGTTCGATCTCGTTTGGCATCCCCGCCCCGCCATAGGCAAAGTGTGGGCTGTGTTCCAGAAAGCGCGCCTGGTAGGGACAGGCGACTTCGCAATAGGCACATCCGATGCAAAGTTCGTAATCGATCGTAACAATGCCGTCGGCGCGCTGGCGCGTTGCAGTCGTGGGACAGACATGCATGCACGGCGGGTCGGCGCAGTGCTGGCAGCCTACAGGAACGAAGGTGCGGCTGACGTTCGGATAACTTCCTGCTTCGACGTCGAGCACTTTGCGCCATTGCACGGCGGGCGACGTGGCGTTCGCATGCCGACAGGCCACTGTGCACGTCTGACATCCGACGCAGCGTTCGAGATCGGCGACCGTCACCCAGCGGGTCACGGGGTGTTACCCTCCAGCCGCGTGATCTTGACTTTGACCAGATCGGCGGCCGAACCGGTCGCGTCGGTCAGATCGAGCAGCATCGGCACCAGTGAATTCATACTCGGCGCGCCAAAATCCTTGGCGAACGGCGTCGCCCAGTGATCGAACTGGCCAATGATCAACAGCGTGTCCGGCCTGATGCCCTCGCACAGGGCGACACGACCCTTGGTGTGATTTAGCGGGGAACGCACCTCGACGAGATCACCGTCGCCAATGCCGAGCTTTTCGGCTGCGGCACGATTGATGACGATACGGCCATGACCTGCCACGTTTTCCGCCACCTCTTTGATAAGCTGGATACCGACATTGCCGCCCCAAGAATATTGCATGCTGCGTGAGGTGACGAGCCAGAACGGATAATCGGCAATGCGCACAGAAAAATTTTTCGCTAGCGCATTTTCCCACAGCGCGCCGAGGTCGCGCCAATGCGGGAGTGCTTCGTATTCCGAAAGCTGTTTATCCCACCAGTGGATACCCTGGTCGTGCAGGCGTCGCCCGAGCTCCTTGCCGACGCGCAGCAGCCGCTCCTGGTAGGGATGCTCGAAGCGCAAGCCCTGCTCTATTAGCTTCGGATAAAGATACCACATCAGCCGCGAGAAAGGTTTGACGCGGAAGCCGTGCTCACGAAACCAGTCGAGCCCCTGCGATTCGGCGCCATTTGTGATCTCCGCACTCGCCGCACTGCAGGTTGCGTCCCAGACGGCCTCGACGTCATGCATTTTGCTGACGTCAAGCGAGAAATCATAGTTCGGCCCGGAGAGCCTGACGCCGTGAGCGCCGTCGTTGATGGCGGCATTATAATCTTCGAGCACCCCTGACCGCCGCGCGAGTTCGGACGCGATCCAAGTAAAGTCCTTGGCCTCGCCTTGCGGAGGAACCGCTGGATCGCGCAGCGCAAAACCCTGATAATCCCAGAATTGCTCCATAAATTTTGTGCCGCCAATGCGCAGGAGCTGCAGGCCCTCAAGGTCAGTGCAATCGGGCAGCAACACATCAGCCATGTGGTTCGTTTCGTCACGCGTGAGGGCGAAGCAGACCGTAAACGGGAAGCGTGCGATCGTCTCCCCGACTGCCTTGGTGTCCCAGAACGAAATCGCCGGGTTCGTGCGATAGACAAACCAGACATCGGGCGGCGAGGCGTGCGGTAGGTTCGCGAAATCCTCGCGCTGCATCATCCATGCGAGATGTGTAGGCCCGAGCGCCTGGCTCCATGCTGAGTTGGCAACGAGCGGCACCAGCGTACGATGTGCGCTACGCACAATGGGGCGTGAAATCCAATCACTCTTGCTGGTCGGATTCATCGGGTATTCCATAAAGCCATCCGGGCCCGGCTTTACACTCGACCAGCGATTGTCCGCAGGGCGATTGAGCCGAACGGTGGTGCCTAGAGTTCCGCCCGGCACCTCGAGGGCGCCGACCAGGCAAGGGATCAACGTGCGGGCCCAGCAGCATTCGTAGCCGCCCCATCCGTTATTGACGGTTTTGCCAAGCGCGATCGCGACTGGACGGTAGGGCAGCGTCATGCCCTCGATCTCAATCGTCTCGCCGACGCGAGCATGATCGAGAAACTCGTTGGCGATTCGGCGAATGGTGGATGCGGGCACGTCGCAAATCGCCGACGCCCATTCCGGCGAATAGTCCTTCACATGCGCAACGAGATGCGCGAAGGCCGGACTCGCAGTGATCGCACGGTGAGCGGTAATCTCTTCGTCTGCTCCAACCTCGACACCGTCGACCGAGAAAACGCCTTCCAGCGCCGGATCGATACCTTTGGTGTCGAACGGTACGGCCCGCCCGCTTGCCGCGTCTATGATCAGTGGTTTGCGCGTATTCGGATCGCGAAGGAAGAAGCCTCCCGGCCCTACCAGATAGGGCGAGGAGGTGTGGTTCTTTAGGAACGGGAGATCAAGCCGATCGCGTGCATGCTCATGCAACAGCACGTAAATCATCGCAAAAAGAAAAGCGACGTCGGTCTTCGGTTTGATCGGAATCCATTCGGCCGAACAGGCAGCGCTGACCGACAGATGCGGCTCGATTTGCACTCGCTTCATGCCGCGCTTGCGAGCATCAGCATGGCGCTTGACGCCGCACACACCGCCCGAGGCCTCGACATTGAAACCAAAAGAAACGAGGTATTCACATAGCGGCGTGTCAGGCGAGACAGTGAAGGCCCGGTGCCAGAACTCGCCGTAGAGATGCTCTGAATGAGTACATTTCACGCCTTGACCAGAGCCGAAGCTCATATCGACGGGGCCCCAGGCGGAAAGGAAAGCTGGTAAAGTTCCCATATAGGCGGTTGGCGTACCACCGCCGCCAAAGCTTGCGGCAACGCGTGGATAACCTGACTCATCGGTGAGACCGGCCGCTCGCGCCGCATTCAGCTTGGCTGCGATAATATCGAGCGCCTCGTCCCACGTTATTCGCATGAAGCCCGGATCCTCCGAGCGACCCTTCTTCGGGTTAGTCCGCTTCATTGGATAAAGGACGCGGTTCGGGCTGTAGACTTTTTGCACCAGTCCGAACGCCTTGACGCACGCCTTGCCTCCGCCGGGATGAATCGCAGCAGCGGAAAAATTTGGGTTAACCTCAGTTGCAACCCCATGCTGGATGCGGACCGTCAGCAGATCCGGCCCAGCCACGCACTGGTAACAATAGGTCGAAACGGTGCGTTCATCCTGTCGCTTGCTTACCGGCATGGCGCAATCCTCAATCTAAGTGCGCGACATGTCCAGTCGCGCGCGGCTTCAGTCGTTGATTATTTTGGCAGGTTCTCGATCGCCGAATTACGAAAGACTTTCGGTACCGAAGGCGATCTGACCGCACCGACACATTCATTCATTGATCCTTTGGGCCTTGTCCGCCACTTTTAGATCGCGCAGTGCTTATATTGCAGCGCGTTGGGCCAGGATCGTCAGATACTAACGTTCACTTCAGCGCCGTCTCCGGCGTCAGCTTGCGTGGATACTGAGTAGCCCGCCTTGAGCGCATCGATATTGAGATCGAGGAAGCTGCGCGGAGTCTCTGAGCGCACCGCCTGCTCGATCCGTTTGCGATCACAGATTCCGCTCAGTGCGACCAAGGCACCTAGCGCGACAATGTTCGTGACCCGTTCGTTTCCCAGCTCCAAGGCGGTGCGGCTGAGTGGGAGATGATAGCGACGGTAATTGCCCGCCGGTAGCTCGGGGCAGAGTCGCTTGTCAGCGATGACTAACGCGCCCGGTTTGAGCAACGGCCAAGACGGTTTAACGGCGAGCTGATCGAGCAGCACCAACTGGTCGATCGCGGTCGTTAGTGGAAAATCCACCTCAACGTTGGAGATAACCAGGTCCGCATTGCAAAACCCGCCACGCGAGGTTGGTTCATAAGTTTGCGATTGTGCAACGCGCTTACCGCTGGCGGCAAGAGCATCGGCAAGCATCTTGGCACTGAGGATTAGTCCCTGACCGCCGGTACCGCCAATGCGGATTTCGATCCGCGGTTCGCGCATCACGAAGCTCCCTTTCGTGCCATCGCAGCCGCGCGCCGGTAGACGGCGCCATATTCGGGACGATTATTTCTCGACAGGATTCCGGTTGGCAGATCGTTCGGGTGGAACGGCATCTCGACCGTGTCGCGGTAAGCGCTCGGACGGATCTCGCTCTTCTGGCGCATGATCATCTCTGACGAAGAGCCCATGTCATTCTTGCGTCCAAAGATTTCCGTGCAGTCGGACAGGATTTCAACAAACGCAAACCCCGGATGCTCGAGCCCGGCTTTGATCAGTTCCTTGAGCTTAGGGACATGCCGCGTCACTTCGCGACCGACAAAACTTGCCCCGGCCGCGGTCGCGAGCGCACAGGCGTCGAAATGCGGCTCCTGGTTACCGAGCGGAGTCGTGGTGGTCAGCCGTGTCTCGGAGGTGGTCGGAGAGACCTGGCCGCCGGTCATGCCGTAAACTTCATTGTTGAGCATCAGGCAAGTCAGCTTGAGATTGCGCCGGCAGGCGTGGATCAAATGATTCCCGCCGATCGCAAGACAGTCACCGTCACCGGTGATGACAATGACATTAAGATCGGGACGCGCCAGCGCGAGCCCGGTCGCATAAGCCAGAGGCCGACCGTGAGTCACATGGAAGGTATTGGCATCGATGTAGGCGGACAGTCGGCCGGCACAACCAATGCCGGAGACAACCGCGAGTTTGTCCTTATCGATGCCGAGATCATGGACCGCCCACAGCAACGCCCGCAACGCAATGCCATGACCGCAACCGGGACAGAGGAAGTGCGGCATCATCTCCTTGCGGAGATAGTCCCGAATGTCGAAAGTCGCGGCTGTATCAATGAACATCATGTCCCCCTTGCGAGCGCTACGGCACGCGCGGCGATATTCATCGGAGTGATCGCCTCGCCGCTGAAAAGATGAATGCCCTCTACTGGCATTCCGCCAAGCACGCGTTCGACGACGAGCCGAAGCTGACCAGTGTTCATTTCGGGAACGAGGACGGCGCGCGCCTGCGCGGCGGCCTGGCAGAGCGGCCGTTCGGGAAACGGCCAGAGTGTGATCGGACGGAACAGCCCCACGCGCAGCCCTTGTGCGCGGCACAACTCTACAGCGCGCATCGCCGCACGCGCGCTGATTCCGATAGCAACAATGACCACATCGGCGTCATCGCAGCGCAGCGCTTCCCAAGAATCAATCATGTCGTGGTGCCGCTCCAGCTTGGAAAAAAGCCGCGACAAATTGCGGGTGACCGTCTCGGGGTCTTGGGTCGGGAAGCCGTCCTCGCCATGGGTCAAGCCCGTCGTATGGGTGCGATAGCCCTCGCCCGGTCGCGCCATAGCCGGAATGCTATTGCCTTTGTTGGCATAGGGTTTGTAAGCCGAGCGTGGTCCGGTCGCCCATTCGCGTTCCGTGCGGATCGAACTGCCCGCGCCATTGAGCGCAACAGTTTCAGAGAGTTGTGCAATCACCTGGTCATACAGAAGCACAACCGGCGACCGGCATCGCTCGGACAGATCGAAAGCACGGATGGTTTCGGTGTAGATCTCGCCCACCGAGGCGGGCGTGAGCACAATGATTGGATAATCGCCATGACTGCCCCAGCGCGCTTGCATCAGGTCGGCCTGCGACGGCCGCGTTGGCATGCCAGTGGAAGGGCCACCGCGCATAACGTTCACGATAACGCAAGGGATCTCAGCTCCGGCTGCGTAGCCGAGATTTTCCTGCTTGAGCGAAAATCCCGGGCCGCTGGTTGCGGTCATGGATTTAACGCCGCCCATCGATGCGCCGATTACAGCCGCCATCGAGGCAATTTCGTCCTCCATCTGCACGAACACGCCATCGATCTCCGGTAAATGGCGTGCCAGTCGTTCCGCGATTTCCGATGACGGCGTAATCGGATATCCGGCAAAAAATCGACACCCGGCCGCGATCGCTCCCAGCGCGCATGCGTGATTGCCGGAGATCAGCTTCATGGTGTTGTTGCCGGATAGCGTGATATCGAAGGCATTCATCGGACAAATCCCTGCTGCATAACGGCGACTGTGTCATCGAGATGCACCCGGATCGCAAAATCCGGACATAACCATTCACACAGCCGGCAACCCGTGCACTTGTCGGGTTCCGCCAATTCGGCAATTCGCTCTGCATTCAGTCGCAGGCAGCGCTCGGGGCATAGTTTCACGCAGATGTCGCAGCTCTTGCACCACGCGGGATTGATTTCGAGGCGCACCCGATAAGGCGCGTCCACAAATGCCGGTGTCTTTGCCATCGGCATTTCCACCGATGGTGTGGCGTCACGCGCCTCCTCGATCCAACTACGGCCGCGACGGAAAGCCTCCAAATTCACGTTCACGGTCTTCTTCGGCACAAATTCAGCTAGAATTCTTTGCCAATCGGCGACCGAAAAATCTAATGCCGTGGACAATGCGCCGAGCAGGATGACGTTTGCTGCGCGCTGATTGCCGAGCTCTTCTGCCATGCGGGTGGCATCGATGGCGTAGCCTTCCGCCACGTGAGCGATAACTTCAGCGGGGGTCTCACGCGAATAGCGTAACGGTGCGCCAGGGCGATGGTTGAGGCACGCGAACGGGGGCACGATACGCTTGGTGTCGCAGATAAAGATGCCGCTGCTAGGTTTGAGATACGGCAGCCACCGCAGTCCTTCAGCCCACTCCAGCGCGACCAGGATATCGACTTCGCCCTTTGGAATGGTCGGCGACCAAACCCGCCTTCCAAAGCGCACATGGCTGAAAACAGTGCCGCCGCGCTTCGCCATACCATGCACTTCGCTCTGTTTGACCTCGAAGCCTTGGGCCTGCGCGAGCAAAGCGAGCACCTTGGAAACCATGATGACGCCCTGGCCGCCGACGCCAACGATGAGCACGTTAAACGAGGCACGCGTGGAATCACTTATCATTGCCCGGGAAACGGGCGATGCGCTGGTGGGAGGAACCGTGGTGGTTGGATCGCTCATTGCGTTACCGGCGCAGCGGCCTTGATGCAGTCCACGCTGCAAACCTGGGCGCAAAGCGTGCAACCGATGCAAAGTGACTGGTCGATCTGGACCTTATGGCGGCCCTCGAACCATTGGTCACTCCAGGTAATCGCCGGGCAGCCCAGGTTCATGCACGACTGGCACGCATTGCATTGTTCCTCGATGACCTCGAATGGCGGACCTTTGATTTTGACCGGGTCGAGCACGCATGGCCGATTGGCGATTAGGACGGCAACGCCGCGATAATTGATAGCGTCGCGCAACGCCTGATGCACGGCAGCAAGATCATAAGAATCGACAGTGCGCACCCATGTGACCCCGATCGCGCGCACCAGCGCTTCGTAGTCTACCTTCGGCACTTCCTCGCCCCTGAGCGTCCTACCGGTGCCGGGATGTTGCTGGCCCCCGGTCATCGCCGTTACATGATTGTCGAGCAGCAGCACTACAATATTAGCTTGATTGTAGACCGCATTGATCAGCGGCGGAATTCCTGCGTGCAGGAAGGTCGAATCGCCGATGGTGGCGACGATTGGTTTGGCTTCGCCGGCCTTGGCCATGCCGATCGCGTTGCCGATCGACGATCCCATTGACACGGTTGTATCAATTCCGCGCAACGGATCGAGACACGCTAAAGTGTAGCAGCCAATATCCCCGGCGACCCGCGCACCGGATGCGCGCACTGCCATAAAGCTCGACGTGTGCGGGCAACCGGCGCAAAGCACCGGTGGACGCACCAAGGGTTCCGGTGTCCAACCGCTTTGCTGCGGTCGCGGCTCCAGAATGCCCGCCTGTTCAAATCCGGCCCGGATGAGCTCGGGAGATAATTCGCCGGTGCGCGAGAAGAAGCGTTTACCGTCAACCTGAAATCCGAGTGCACGGACTTCTTTTTCAATCACCGGCTCGAGCTCCTCAATCACAAAGATGCGATCGACCGACTCGCAATAGCGGCGCAATAACCCATCCGGCAGTGGCCAGGATGCGCCGAGTTTTAAGACATTCGCGTCGGGGAGCACTTCGCGCACATACGGGTAGCAGGTTCCTGCCGTTATGATGCCGAAACTCGTATCGCCAGCCTCCCAACGATTGATCGGCGCTTCGGAGAGGTATGCCTTCAACCGCTCCTCGCGCTCGATCACCAAACCATGGCGCGGTCGCGCATAGGCCGGGATCATGACATTCTTCGAAGTATTCTCGATAAATCCGCGTGGCGGCGGCTCTTTGCGATCGCCGATCACTACCGGGCTGCGAGTATGCGAAAGACGGGTCGTGCTGCGCACGATCACCGGCGTGTCGAAGGTTTCCGACAGCTCGAATGCTAAACGGGTGAAATCGAGGGCTTCCTGGGCGTCGCTCGGCTCAAGCACTGGCACGGTGGCGAGCGCGCCATAAATTCGCGTATCCTGCTCGTTCTGGGAACTGTGAATGCCGGGATCGTCGCATATGGCGAGGACCAGCCCGCCGTTCACGCCAATATAGGTTTGCGACATGAATGCATCGGCGGCAACGTTGAGTCCGACATGCTTCATGGCGGCAAGCGCTCGTCGCCCGGCAAAAGAAGCACCAATCGCAACATCGAGCGCGACCTTTTCGTTGGTCGACCACTGGGCGTGCACATCTTCGGCTGGATAGGTGGCCAAACTCTCGAGGATTTCTGTGCTCGGTGTACCGGGATAAGCGGCGGCGACTTTTACTCCGGCCTCCCAGGCGCCGCGCGCGATCGCTTCGTTACCGGTCAGGGGGCGAACATGTTTTGCTCCGTCGAGCGACGGCTCGACGGCCTCTAATCCTGCATGCATCACATCCCCCTATCGAAGTCGCATTCCGCCTTTTCGCCTAATTTTTTCATTTTTCTTCAATCATCGCCGAGCGTATTTGCGCTAAATCAATTGCTACCCACTCAGTCAACGCTGGATACGACCGACGTCGTGTCTACGTTTTTCGGGAGTTTCCGGGCGGGGACACCTTTATCGCGATGCAGCGTGTTTCGCAGCTTTTGCCTTCAACCGCTCGAGGGTTTTGGTTTTTTCAACGACAAAACGGCTGTGCGAGCCAAGGCAGATCGGTTCGAGGTTGTCTTTAGCGGACACTTCAAAGGCAACTTTGCGTCCATCGACCGCGACAATGGTTGCGGTGATTTCTACCGTCATGCCGATCAGTGTCGGCGCTGTATGCCGCACCGAGACCTCCATTCCGACCGAGTCCTCGCCAGCATCTGAATGTTCGAGCAGCAAGTCGCGGCAAGTGTGTTCGATGTCGCGGACAAGGGATGGCGTAGCATATACGCGACCCTCCTCACCCATGAAGCCAATAGTCCGGTCGCGGTCGACAATGATGCGTGTGGTTCTTGATAGTCCCGCGCGAAGGCTTTGTTTCATCGGCACTCTCCATTCACTTCAAATTTAAGCGTACTTGCTGCAACAGCTGATGAAATTGATCCTGATCAAGCTCGAGCCGTTGGCGGAAAATCTAAGTCAAGCGATTAGACACCAAGATAGGCCTCCCGAACTCGTTCATCGACTTGAACTTCAGCCGCAGTCCCGCTCACCGTTATTTGACCAGTTTCGAGCACATAGGCGTGGTCGGCGATCGCCAGCGCCGAGCTCGCGTTTTGTTCGACCAAGAGGATGGTAAGCCCCTCACGCTTCAGCCCGTGGATCGTCTCCAAGATCTGATCGACCAGGATTGGCGCAAGACCCATCGATGGCTCGTCGAGCAGCAATAGCCGAGGCCTCGCCATCAAAGCCCGCCCAATCGCGAGCATCTGTTGTTGACCGCCGGATAGCGCCCCGGCCAGCGTGTTCCGCCTCTCGTCGAGTATTGGAAAGAGTGCATAGACACGCGCGATGTCGGGCGTCATGTCGACTCTGCGACGTGACCAAGCGCCGAGCTTCAGATTGTCTTCGACCGTCAGAGGTGCAAACAGCTGCCGCCCCTCCGGAACCTGGGTGATCCCGGCCGCAACTCTATCGTGGCTCGGCAGTCTTTCGATCGGTTTATCGTCGAAACGGATCGAGCCGGCCGTAATCGGCTGCACACCGGAGATGGCGCGCAGCAAGGTCGTCTTGCCGGCACCGTTGGCGCCGACGAGAGTCACGATCTCGCCGACACCGACTTTGATCGAGACGCCGTGCAAGGCTTCGATGCGACCGTAAGCGCTGGTAAGATTCTCAACCGACAGCACGGGTAACCTCTCGCGAACCCTGGATGCCGAGATAGGCCTCGATGACGGCTGGATTGGCGCGTACTTCGGGGGCGGTCCCTTCGGCAAGCGTCCGGCCATTGGCCAACACATGGATCCGATCGGAGACGTTCATCACCAGTCGCATGTCGTGCTCTACGAGAACGACAGTGACACCGTCCTCGGCGATGCCACGGATGACACCTTCGATCTTGCCGGTCTCCACCGAGTTGCAACCAGCAGCCGGCTCGTCGAGCAGTAGCACCGTGGGCTCGGTGGCGAGCGCGCGGGCGATCTCGAGGCGCTTGAGGTCCCCGTAGGAGAGAGAGCCCGCTGTGCGTTCGGCCTGATTTTCGAGCCCGACGCGGGTAAGCGCGGTTAGCGCGCTCTCCCGCGTTGTTCGATTCTGCCGCGCAACCAAAGGCAGATGCAAAAGATCGGTAAGGATACCAGTGAGCTCGTGGCGATGGCGGCCGACCATGACATTCTCAATCGCGGTCATGCGGAAGAAAATCTGCAGATTCTGAAAGGTGCGCGAGAGCCCGCATCGGGCGAGCCGTTCAGGCGTGAGCCCCGTTACGTCTTCGCCGGCAAGCTGCACCCGACCGTCCTCCGGGACGTAGATACCAGAGATTATGTTGAACAACGTGGTCTTGCCCGCGCCGTTGGGCCCAATGATTGAGAACACGAGACCTTTGGGAATGGCGATGCTGACCGCATCGACGGCACGTACTCCGCCGAAGGTGATCGATAAGCGCTCGGTCGAAAGAATCGTCACGGGCGTCGCCTCGCAAACATTGCGGCAAGGCTGGGCACGACGCCCCCGCGCAGAAATATCAACACGCCCATAAGGATAAGGCCGAGTGCCATGTGCTCATAATCATGCAAAAAGGTGAGCGCCTGCGGCAGCACCACGAGTATCGCCGAGCCGACCAGTGAGCCCATGATCGATCCCATACCGCCGAGCACGACCATGGCGACGAGCTCGATCGAGCGCAGGAAGCCAGAGACCTCCGGCGTGATGTGGCCGTTAAACAGCGCGAGATAGGAGCCTGCAATCGAAGCGTAAACGGCCGAGATGATGAACACCGTCAGTTTCATTCTCGCCACATCAATGCCGAGCACGCGCGCGGCCAATTCGCTGTCGTGAATCGCCCGGAGCGCGCGCCCAGTCGGACTGTCGATCAAGTTGAGCGCGAGTGAGGCGCCGATTACGAAGCTGGCCGCGCTGATCCAATACCAGGTCTCCGATCCGCGCGCCGCCCAGCCGAATAGAACCAGGTGTGGAACCGCCATGCCGTCAGGGCCGCCGGTCAGCCTCGCCTCGTTGTTGAACACGATGGACAACAGAATGCCGAAGCCTAGCGTGGCGACGGCGAGATAATGCCCTTTCAGACGCAGGATCGGCCGGCCAACGAGAAAGGCGACAAGAGCCGAGAGCGCGGCGCCGGCCACAAATGACAGCCACGGCGGCAGGCCGAGGTGGGTCGGACCGACGGCAACCGCATAGGCGCCGATGCCAATAAATCCGGCATGGCCGAGGCTCACCTGGCCGGCAAAGCCCATCAGTAGATTTAGTCCAATCCCGGCAAGCGCGAAGACGAACACGAGGGCCGCGACGCGATAATAATAGGTAGAGGGGAAGAACTCTGGCAGGACCGCGGCGATCACCGCCACTGCGACGATCGCCATCAGCCGGGAATTCAACAGCGCGCGCATATTCACACCCGATCGATCTTGGCGCGGCCGAACAGACCCTGCGGCATGACGAACAGCACGACGAGAATAACAAGAAACGCGACGGCGTCCTTGTACTGTGAGGACAGATAGCCAGCGCCGAATGCTTCGAGCAGCCCAAGCATGATGCCGCCGACTACGGCGCCAATCGAATTGCCCATGCCGCCGAGCATGGCCGCGGCGAACCCCTTGAGCGCGAGTAGGGTGCCGACCTCGTAGCTGGTTAGCGTGATCGGCGTGACGAGGATGCCAGCGATCGCGCCGATTGCCGCCGACACAGCGAAAGAAAAGCTGACCATCCGGCGCGTGTCGATGCCGACGAGGCGCGCGGCGAGCCGGTTCGCTGCCGTTGCGATCACTGCCTTACCGAACAGCGTGCGATCGATGAAGACCCACAACAACACTAAGATGACGACTGAGCCGGCGAGCACGACGAGGCTCTGCGGCAGAATGGAAGCGCCGCCGATGCGAATCGGTTCGTTGCCCAATAGGGGCGGCAAGCTGTGGAAACGCTTGTCGAAGACGACCTGGGCGGCGCCGCGTAGGAAGATCGAAGCGCCGATGGTGATCATGATGAGGACGACCGAGTTCGCGCCGCGCGCCGGCTCGATGGCAAAGCGATGCAGCGAAAGACCGACGGCAACCGCGACAACAACGGCCATCAGCGCGGCTAGAGGTAGCGGCACGCCGGCGAGCGTCAAAAAGACGGTGGTCATTCCGCCGAGCATCACGAACTCGCCCTGCGCGAAGTTCACGACATCGGAAGCGTTGTAGATGAGCGTGAAGCCGAGCGCGACGAGCGCATAAACTGCGCCGACGGTTAGACCGGAGAAGGCGAATTGCAGGAACTCGGCCATCTCATTTCACTCGTTGACGCATATCGGCCTCATCCTGAGAAGCGCACGAAGGGCGCGTGTCGAAGGACAAGGCCGAGTGCCTTGATATGCCCTCGTCTTGCGAGATGGCCGCTACACAGCCTCCTCATGACATGAGTAATCTACGGGACCAGCGTCCAGTCGCCGTCTTTGATCTCGAGCATTCGGAACGCGGTGAGATCGAGGCCGAGGTGGTCGGTCGGCGACATATTCACAATACCGCCGGTGCCGACGAAGTCCTTGGTTTTCTCGATCTCGTCGCGCACTTTGGCCTTGTCCCAGCTGCCGGCGCGCTTGGCCGCCTCGACTAGAATCATCAGTCCGTCATAGGCATGGCCGCCGAAGGTCGAGACCGGCTGGGCGGATCTCTGCTCGTAGGTCCTCTTGTAATACTCAACGACTAATTTCTGCTTGTCGGTTGCGGGCAGTTTATCGGCCACCAGCAAAGCCGCAGCCGGCAGGCGCACGCCCTCGGCAGCGGGTCCGGCGAGACTGATGAACTGCTTCGATGCGACGCCATGACTCTGGTAAAACGGTAACTTGATGTCTAGCTGGCGGTAATTGCGGGTGACGATTGCCGGGCCCTGGCCGAAGCCGGTGTTGACCACCGCCTGAACGCCCGCCTTGCCCTTGATGTTGGTGAGCTGCGGCGTCATGTCGGTATCGTTGGGCCCGTACGTCTCCTCGTGCGCGATGGTGATGCCGGCCTTCGGTGCGACCGCCACGCACTGATCGCGCATTGATTTGCCGAAAGCGTCAGCGCCCGAGATGATGGCGATAGTCTTCAAGTTGCGGCGATTGAGGTCTTCGAAAATTTTCTCGCAGGCCATGGTGTCGGTGTGCGGGGTCTTGAACACCCACTTGCGCACCGGCTGGATGATCTGGATGGCTCCGGCTAGCGATATGAAAGGAATCTGCGCCTCTTCGAATACCGGAATCATGGCGAGTGTCGAGCCGGTGGTGCTTCCGCCAACCATGGCGACAATCTTGTCCTCATCAACCAGGCGCTTGGCGAAAGTGAGCGCTTCGCTGGCCTTGGCGCCGTCGTCGTATACGATCAATTGCAACTTCTGGCCGTTGACGCCGCCTGTGGCGTTGATGTCTTCCACATACATCTCCAGCGTCTTCTTCTCCGGATCGCCGAGGAAGGACGCAGGACCCGTGACGGACAACACCGTACCGATTTTGACTTGTGCCGAAGCGTATTCCCCGCTCGCAATCAAAGTCGCGAGTGCGACGCTAAGCTCGGCAATTAGATGTTTGATGGTCATCGTAAACCTCCCCAGTACGCGAAAATCGCGAATTTCTATATTATTCTTTATTGACATCGGTATCAGAAGCGATCGGTTCCCTAATTGACCTGCGTCAAGTCGAACTCCAATGCGGCGTCAAATTGAAGACCCTGTGAAGATTGGTCCAGATTTGAAGTCAGTTCAATGCAGCTTCTGACCTCAGCATGGGGCGATTTTTTAGCATTGGCGCCTTAGTTCAGCGGTAGAGCAGCGGTTTACAAGAGCGGCATTATTTTCTGCCCGCCGCGGCAACGCTTTGTGCGAGCACGCGCGCGACGTGCAGTGCTTCGCGTCCCGCCCCATCCTTAATCTGATGACGGCAAGAAGTTCCGTCGGCCACGATCAAGGTATTCGCATCGGCCTTGCGAACAGCGGGAAGCAATGACAGCTCGCCCATCGCGAGCGAAACATCGATGGTGTCGGCGCCATAGCCGAATGCGCCGGCCATCCCACAACAGCTCGATTCAATCGACTCGACCGCGAGATCCGGGATTAGCTTGAGCGCGTCAGTAACGGTGGCAAAAACTCCGAATGCCTTCTGATGGCAATGGCCGTGAACCAAGGCCCGCTTGCCAATAGGTGCGAGTGCGAGATCGAGACGATTCTGTTTTTTCTCTTGCGCGAGAAATTCTTCGAAATTCAGCGCGAGACCCGCGAGACGCTTGGCGAGGTCGTTTTTCAGGAGCACCGGAATCTCGTCTCGAAATCCCAGAATGCAGCTTGGTTCGAGACCGACGATGGAAACGCCTCGCCGAATATAAGGTTCCAGCGCAGCGACACACCGCTCAGCCTCATGTTTCGCTTCATCGATTTTTCCGACAGAGAGAAAGGTACGGCCGCAACAGAGCGGCCGCGAGAAGCCGTCAATCGCCTTTGGCGAATGAACTTGATAGCCCGCGGCGATCAACACCGTTCGCGCATCATCGAGGTTTTCGCGCTCAAAATAGCGGTTAAAGGTGTCGGCAAATAGGACGACTTCCTTGTTGCCGACGCCAGAAGACCCTGTTTCGGTAAAAATATCGCGGCGCCATTTTGGCAGGCTGCGATGTGAGCTAAAGCCGACCGTGAGTTCGAAGATTTTCGCGGCCCTCGGAATTTTATCGGGCAAGTTCAAAAGCCAGGGAAATTTCGTAGCGTATGGTGCATAACGTGGCAGATAGCCAACCAAGCGATCGCGTAGCGAAATTCCGTGTTTTTCCGCGCGTGCGGCCAATACCTCGATTTTCATCCGCGCCATGTCGACGCCGGTTGGACATTCGCGCCGACAGCCCTTGCAGGAAACGCAGAGTTTCAGCGTTTCGATCATCTCATCGGATGTGAAGGCGTCCGACCCAAGCTGGCCAGAAATCGCGAGCCTAAGCGAATTCGCGCGGCCGCGCGTAACGTCGCGCTCTTCATGCGTCACCCGAAAGCTCGGGCACATCACGTCGCCCACTTCCTTGCGACAGGCTCCGTTGTTATTGCACATCTCGACCGCGCCCTGGAAACCACCGCCTGCGCCGGTGAAAGATGACCAATCGAGTGCGGTCTTCATTTCTCCCGCGCGATAATTCGGCGAGTAACGAAATTTCGTGCGGTCATCGAATTTCGGCGCACGTATGATCTTGCCGGGATTGTAGAGGCCATTCGGATCAAAACTATCCTTCACCTGCTCAAATGCACGTATGATTTGGGTGCCGAACATTTTCTCGTGAAATTCCGAACGCACGATGCCGTCGCCGTGTTCGCCAGAATGCGAGCCCTTATATTCGCGCACGATCTCGAAGGCTTCCTCCGCTATCGCCCGCATCACATTCACATCTTTTTCCTGTCGTAAATTGAGCACCGGCCGCACGTGCAAACAGCCGACTGAGGCATGCGCGTACCAGGTGCCGCGCGTGCCCTTGCGCTCGAACAAATCCGTCAGTCGCGATGTGTATTCGGCGAGATGCTCGAGCGGCACCGTGCAATCCTCGACGAAGGAAATTGGCTTTCCTTGTTCCTTCATCGACATCATGATGTTGAGACCAGAAGTGCGGATATCGGTGATCGCGGCCTGTAAAGCAGGCTCCAGCACCTCGATGACGCCACCCCAATTCTTTCCCTGCTTGTCCCAACCGAAGCCGAGATCACCCATCAAAACTTCGAGTTGCTTTAGTCGGTGAATATTTTCCTGTTGGTCATCCTCGCCGAATTCGACGAGCAAAATTGCCTCGGGTTTGCCGCGCACAAATTGTTGGAGCGTTGGCCCGAACATTTCAATATCAGAAGCAAGCTCAATCATCGTCCGATCGATCAGCTCGACTGCGATCGGGCCGAGCTTCACAATGTGCTGGGCTGTGTTCATCGCTTCGTAGAATTTTCCAAAGTGACAGGCGCCGATGGCGCGTTTGCCTAGTACCGGCCAGAGTTTCAGCTCGACCCTCGTAGTGAAAGCGAGCGTGCCTTCGGAGCCGACGAGAATGTGCGCGAGATTCGCGTCATTTTTCCCGGGCACAAGTGCATCGATGTTATAACCCCCGACACGGCGCTGAACTTTCGGAAAGCGTTTTTTAATTTCCGCCGCTTCACGCTTACCCAACGCTAATAAACTGTTCGCTAGCGGATTTGTGGATGAAGCGCCGACTGGACCAAAATGTGCACGCGTTCCATCCGCCAAAACCGCGTCGATTGAGAGAACATTTTCGCGCGTGTTGCCATAACGCAGTGACCGCCCACCGCAGGAATTATTTCCCGTCATGCCGCCGATGGTCGCGCGCGATGCCGTCGAGATATCAACGGGAAACCATAACTGGTGTGGCTTTAGCGCGCGGTTCAAGTCGTCGAGCACGATGCCTGGTTCGACGGAACAGCGGCGCCCAGCGACGTCCAGTTCCAAAATCTTGTTCATCGATTTTGAACAATCGATCACAAGCGATTCGTTCACCGTCTGCCCGCCTTGCGACGTTCCAGCTCCGCGCGGTAACACGCTCGCGCCTTCCGCCCGCGCCAAAGCAATCGCGCGTTCTGCATCCTCGACCGTGCGCGGCACAACGACCCCGAGCGGCATCATCTGATAATGCGAGGCATCGGTCGCATAACGCCCACGACTGAACCGGTCGAAGAGCACGTCGCCCGCGACCTCGGCCTTGAGGCGTCGTTCCAGCACCGGCATCAACTTGGCAGCCATGCGTTTTCCTCATTTCGCTTATCGACCGAATAAGCGGCTTTATGGCGCAGAATTTACACTATAGAGCCAGCATTGTGCCTCGGGTCATTTCGCGTTACCAAATCGTCGCGCGCATCGTCGCGCTGCAAAATCTAGGGCGGAAATAATGGCTAAGAATTCCTCGCGTGTTGCAGGACGCCACTTTCTTCACATTCCCGGACCGACGCCGCTCCCCGACCGCGTGCTGCGCGCCATGGATCAGGCCATCATCGATCATCGCGGACCCGAATTCGCGAAACTCACTAAACGCGTACTGGAAGGCTTAAAGACTATCTTCAAGACTACGAAGCCGGTCATTGTCTACACCGCCACCGGAACGGGTGCTTGGGAAGCCGCGCTGGTCAACACGCTCTCACCGGGCGACAAAGTATTAATGATCGACACCGGCCAATTCGCGATGCTGTGGAAAAACATGGCGATCAAGCTGGGGCTTAAACCTGAAATGATCGAGACCGATTGGCGCACGGGTGCTGATCCAAAAACGATCGAGGCGCATCTTAAAGGCGACAAGAAGCACGAGATCAAGGCGGTCTGTGTGCTGCATAACGAGACTTCAATGGGCACGCTTTCGCCCATCAACGAAATTCGCAAGGCGATCGATTCCGCCGGACATCCTGCGCTGTTCATGGTCGACACGATATCGTCGCTCGCGTCCACAGATTACCGGCACGATGAGTGGGGCGTCGACGTCACCATCGGGGGGGCGCAAAAAGGTTTGATGCTGCCGCCCGGCATGTCTTTTAACGCGATCAGCGACAAAGCGCTTGCCACGACCAAGAGCTCGAAGCTCACGAAGTCGTTCTGGTCATGGGAAGATATGCTGAACATGAACAAACACGGCTTCTTCCCCTACACGCCCGCGACCAACATGCTCTACGGCCTCGCCGAGGCGATAGACATGCTGCATGAGGAAGGGCTCGACAATGTGTTTGCTCGTCATCACCGTTTCGCAGAAGCGACTCGCCGCGCCGTAAGGGCGTGGGGATTAGAAATCATTTGCCGCGATCCGAAATATTATTCGCCGACGATCACCGCGATCCTAATGCCGGAAAACCACGATGCCGATGCGTTCCGCGCCCTTGCTCTCGATACGTTCAACATTTCCTATGGCATGAGCTTCGGTAGATTTGCGGGCAAGATGTTTCGTATCGGCCATCTCGGTGACATCAACGATCTTACACTGATGGGCGCGCTCTCCGGTACCGAAATGGCGCTCTCGCTCGCAGGCGTTCCGCACAAGAAGGGCGGCGTGCAGGCAGCTATGGATTATCTAACATCAGTCGCGAGTAAGCCCGCTCGAGCTGCAGCGGAATAATTCGTGCCTACTGCGCGGCGACGCCCTTGCCCTCGCGCAGGCTCGCTTGCATCAGTTCGATATTGCGCAAAATTTGCGGGTTAGCAGGATCTTTCGCCCGTGCGGCCTCGAACTTCTCACGAGCGCGCCGGTAATCGCCGCGTAGCAAATATGAATAGCCCTGGTTGTTCAAAATCTCCGGCGTCGGGCCGAGGATGGCGAGCGCCTGCTTGTAAGCGCGGTCGGCGTGATCAAACCGCTTCAGGCGATCGTAGGAAGCAGCAAGTCCAACCCAGGCTTCGGCGTCGCGCGGCGACATCTCGACGGCGCGGCGAAAATAACGTTCAGCGAGCCCGTATTGGCGCTCGCGGAAATGTTTTTTGCCGAGATTAAGATCGTCATACTGGTCGTTGCCAAGAAGGGCCGCGGAATTTTCTACTGGACCGGATTCGGCAGGCGCGAACGAGGCATTCTTTACGATACCCTGTGAGCCAGGCTCAATGCCGTAGGGATTAGAATAGCTATCAGCGATGTCGAATTGCTGCGAGGTCTTGTCGCAACCGACAAGCGCGATCGCACAGACCGCTGCTACAAACACCGACCGGGCGCTCGTCATTCCCATTACACACTCGCACAACCGACAAACGGATTGCCTGACGTCCCAAAGTATTAGGCTCGGGTTAACAATCTCTGGCGTGCCGTAAGAACCTAGGCGGACAAAGGGTTTGTCGGACCGAATCGGGTGCGATTTTCAATGACCAGCCATTTTGATACGGATGTAGGCAGGCAAAAGCGTCACGATAATCAGCACCGGAAAGATGAAGAGAATCAGCGGTACGGCGAGTTTCGAGGGAAGGCTGTAGGCTTTCTCTTCCGCGCGCGAGAGGCGCTGATGGCGCATGTCATCGCTGTAAACGCGTAGCGCATCGACAAGGCTCGAGCCAAGTTCAGCCGATTGCTGTAAGAGCGTCGCAAATGAGCGCGCTTCCTCCAGACCGAGACGGTCGCCGAGGTGATCAAGGGCTTCGGAGAGCGTGCGACCGGCGCGGATTTCCAGCGTCGCCATATGAATGTTGGAGCTGAGTGAGCGATAAGAGTCCGCAAGCTCGCGGCCGACGCGATCGAGTGCTGCTTCCATGCTGAGCCCCGCTTCGGCGCAGACAACCATCAAATCCATAAAATCTGGAAAACCCGTACGGTGCTCGACCTGGCGAGAGGAAATACGGCGACTCAGATAAAAGCCCGGGCCAAAATAGCCGACGAGGGTGCACAGAGCGATCGAAAACCATTGCATCGACCAGCTCATGTCGGGATTGACCAGTGGAACATAAACAAAGGCGGCCAACATCAGAGTCACGGCAAGCATGATACGCGCGACGAAATAGTATCCAACGGCGCGTGGATTGAGAAAACCTGCCTGCACTAGCTTGCTCTGCAGGAGCTTCGTGTTTCCTACATCTGTGGTCGAATAATATTTCGTTGTATAGTCGATCAGTTTTTGTGCCGTTTTAAGACTGCTCGCGCCGAGCGAGTTTTCCTGATTCGCGCGGCGGCTCGATCCATCGATCAATGCTTCGGTCGCGCGCCGCTTCACGGAAGTACGAATGCGGATCACGCCCATGACACCAAAGGCAAGGATACCCGTCGCGAGAAAGACGAAAATGCTCACCATCATAGTCGGGCTGCCGCCAGCCAGGTCAAAAATGAAATCCGCAACTGAATCCATCGTTCAAATCCTGAAATTGACGAGCTGATACATGATGAAATTACCCGTCACCATCCAGGCGCCTGCGCAAGCAAGTACGATCTTCGTCAATTCTTCATGCCAGACACTGCCATAGAAATCTGGCGCCATGCCTTGCAGGACGATAAACATCACGATCGGTAGCGCCGAGAGGATGATCGCAGAGAATCGGCCTTCGGCTGCAAGCGCCTTGATCTTGCGACGCATCTTGAAGCGCTGACGAATAACGGCAGAAAGATTACCGAGAATTTCGCTGAGATTGCCGCCGGTCGAACCCTGGATCGCGACTGCCGTCACGAACAGCGGTAAATCTTCCTGGCCAACTCGAAAATAGAGATTGCGAAGCGCCGTTTCCAAATTTGCGCCATAGGTGATTTCGTCCGACACCATACCGAATTCGCTGCCAATGGGATCCGCCATTTCACGGCCCACCATCATGATCGCGATCGGTACCGGATGGCCGGCTTTTAAGCTGCGTACGATGATATCGATCGCGTCAGGAAATTGCGCGCCGAATTTTTTGTGGCGGCGGCGGCGCATCATTGAGAGCATGAGAAACGGAAAGACAAGACCGAAAGCCAGCGTGGCGCCGATCACCGGAATGACATCGAAACCTTGCCAAAGCAGGCCTATAAATGCCACCGCCGCTACGGCCACGATGACCCAGATAAATTTCTTCAGGCTCATCTTCAAGCCCGATTGCATGACCAGTCGATTAAATGATTCCAATTTCAAGCTATAGCCGCCCGTGGCAGTCATCGAGCGTTCGCGCCGCAGCTGAATGAGAATGTTCTCGCGGTTCGGCTCCGTCTGCATGAGCCGCATGCGGCGGTTTACCGTGGTCTTGTACGAAGCAGTCGAGAAGAATAACAGATACATCGCCTCGACAAATAGGATCGTCGAGATCGCCGCGAACGAATAAACCAGAGTGAGAGGGTCGAGATCGAACATCGTGCTCACAAGGGTTTCGAGGGATCGAAATAAGCGCCGGGTATCTGGATGCCCTGCGCCGTGAGATCAGCCAGGAAGCGCGGACGCACTCCCGTCGCCATGAAATGGCCCTGCACCGCGCCGTCGTCGGCCGTTGCGGTGCGAATGTATTTATAGATTTCCTGCATCTGCAGAATGTCGCCTTCAAGACCCGTCACTTCGGCAATTGAGGTCACTCGGCGCTTGCCATCGGAGAAACGCTGCAGCTGAACGATGACGCGAATGGCGGCGGCGATCTGTCCGCGTACGCTTGCGATGGTCATCGGCATGCCGGCCATACCGATCATCTGCTCAAGACGTGAGATGGCATCGCGCGGTGTGTTGGCGTGAATGGTCGCCATCGAACCCTCGTGGCCGGTGTTCATCGCTTGCAACATATCGAAGGCTTCCTCACCACGGCATTCGCCGAGAATGATGCGATCAGGGCGCATGCGCAGTGCGTTCTTGACGAGTTCGCGCTGGCGGATTTCTCCGTTGCCTTCGATATTCGGCGGGCGCGTTTCCATGCGGCCGACGTGTGGCTGTTGCAATTGCAATTCGGCGGCATCTTCGATGGTGACAAGACGCTCCTTATCGGAGATGAAGCAAGAAAGCGCGTTCAGCATGGTCGTCTTGCCGGAGCCGGTACCACCGGAGACAATCATTGTAATGCGCGCGCGTACGGCCGCCGCCATGAGCGCCGCCATCTGCGGACGGATCGCATCCATTTCGACGAGTCGGTTCAAGTTGAATGGCTTCTTTGAAAATTTGCGAATCGACATCAGCGGACCGTCGACTGCGATTGGACGGATCGCAACGTTGACGCGCGAACCGTCGAGCAATCGTGCATCGCAAAGCGGATGCGATTCGTCGACGCGTCGACCGACTGCTGACACGATCTTATTCACGATGCGGAGAAGATGCGCTTCGTCCTTGAAACGTACGACCGTGGGTTCCAGCACGCCTGCGCGCTCAACGTAAACGCATTCGTGACCATTGATCAGGATATCATTGATGGTCGGGTCTTTCAGCAGCGGCTCGATTGGACCGAGACCCATCATTTCGTCGATAATTTCTTCAACAAAATTGGAAAGTTCCTGGGCATTCAATGCCAGGCGCTCGCTCATCACATATTGCGATACAAGCCCGTAGATCTGCCGTTTCATTTCGTCTTTGGGAAGTTTCTCCAATGCGCCGAGATTGATCTCCTCGATCAGGCGGCGATGTAGTCGAACCTTTGCATCGAGCAATTTCGCGCTAAGTAGCGGATTGGCGGTAGCCTCCGGAACCGTTTCGGGCGATGCGATTTCCGGAAGCGGCGAAACAAATGCCGCCGGTTCCGCAACCGGTTCGGGGGCGACCGGCTCCAGCAGATCAGCTTTGCGGGTGGTGAAGCGGCCCAGCATGTGCGTACTGTCACCGCGCCCAGAACAGGCTGCGCGTTTCTTTCGTTTTTACTGCGGAATTTTTTACGGCCTTTGCAGGCTGCGGTATGATCAACTTTTTCAGCTGCGCCGTGACATTGTTGCCGGCCTTCACTTCCTCGAGCGGAATTCCGCGATCGATCGCTTCGCGAACGAGGCGGTAATTGTTCGGCACCACGCCGGCGAGCGCGTTGCCAAACGCTTTTTCAATATCAGCGCGGCGGAGCCCCGGCGCAAATACACTTTGCTCGAAGCGATTAACGATCACTTGCGTCGACGGCCCCTCGCCGAGCCGCTCGCGGATCACCGCAAGTAGTCGTTTTGCGAGTTTGAGACCGGGCACAGTCATTTCACTCACAATATAAAGCTTGTTCGAGCCGCGCAGCACATCGTCGGTCCAACCGAACCAGGTTCGTGGTGTGTCGATCACGACATAATCGAAATTGACGGAAACGAGATCCAGAAGGCGAGTGACAACGAGCGGATCGAACGAGCGCATTTCCGCCGGGCGATTGGGCGCAGCAATTACCGAGAGTCCGGAGACATGTTTCGAGATCATCACTTCTAGAAGCTGGCGATCGAGACGTTCGGGGCGTGGCTCGATTTCGTTGAGGTCGAGGCGCGGCTCAAGGTCGAGATAATCAGCAACTGCGCCATGCTGAAAATCGAGATCGACGAGACAGGTCGAGGTGCGATTTGCTTTGTCGCCCAGCAACATCAGCGCTGTCTGAATCGCTAACGTGGTGACGCCGACGCCACCGGCAGCCGGAAGAAACGAATAAATTTGCGCATCGCGATCGCCACCGACGCTCGCACTTGGATTTTGTGCTGCTCGGGCACAGGCGCGGACCAGCTCGATCGCCGGCACTGGCTTCACCAGAAAATCTGAGATCCGCATCTGGACGAGCTTGCGCGCAACTGCAGCATCGAATGAATTAGTCACCGCGATCAAGGGCGGATTTCCGTTGAGCTGGGCTGCGAGACGCTGCAAAGCAGTCAATTCCTCGGTGCGACTCGCATCGAAATCGACAATGACAACCGTCGGACTTGCAAGATCGAGCTTGCTGGTGCTTTCGGCGAGTGTGCCGACGACAAGGTTGAGATCGATCTGTGCATTGCCGCCGAAGGTCGTGCGCAACAACTGCTCAAACTCCGGGTCGGCGGTGAGCGCTGCGACACGGGTCTTGTTCGAACTTGGATTCGGACGATCGAGCATGGCTGAAAATCGGCGGCGCGGCCCACAAAGGGCCATGCCACCGTCCTGTTACGGGGCGATTGTGGGCGTGGAAGCGGTGGCTGGTGGCGATGATTGCTGATAATTGACCGAACTCGTACTGATACCTTGCGGCGGCGTCACCTTGTTCGTGCGATAGCGTTCGATCGCACTCTGCATTTTCTGTCCGTCGCTGGTGATATTCCGATAACCGGCGGCTTCTGGCCAGATATCAACCGTCTGCGACACCTTATTCGTGGCAACGGCATCGCCCGCGGCGGACGAGACGGACTGACTGCGATCGTAATAGAGAGACGAACAACCGCCGAGCAGCGCAGCAAAAACGAATGCCGTCATCAATGCGCGACGGCGCGAGCGATCAACGAACCGCAGCAACATGGGCGCCTCCTTGCGGCAGGTCGATAATGTGACCGAGTTCGGGATCCTGCTGACCACCATCGATCGCACGCGCCTGTTCGCGTGAAACCTCGTGCTTACCGAGCAGAAAGAAGTCGGCATCGTTTGCCGGCAGCGTGCTATCGAGTGGCGTTTTCACCATCTCGACGGGGCGATCCGGGCGCACCAAACGTGGCGTCACGATGATAGTGAGTTCGGTTTCTTTCTTCTGGTAGTCGGCGCTACGAAAGAGCGCGCCAATAATTGGTATGTCGCCGATCCATGGCAGCTGCTTAGCAGCTGTTGTGCTGTTCGCCTCCAGCATGCCGGCCATGGCGAAGCTCTGGCCGTCGCGCAGTTCGATGGTTGTGCTACTTCGGCGAATGATCAAACTCGGAATTTGTACGCCGTTGAAACTGAATGTGTTGATCGGATCAAGTTCACTCACTTCCGGCTCAATCTTCAGATTGATCAGGCCGTTCGAAAGGACGGTTGGTGTGAAGGCGAGACCGACGCCGAATTTCTTGAACTCTATCGAAATCTGATTGAGTTGACCTTGAACCGGGAATGGAAATTCTCCGCCGGCGAGAAAGCTCGCCGTGTCACCCGAAAGTGCTACAAGATTCGGTTCGGCGAGACGGCGCGCGACGCCGCGATCTTCGAGCGCCTGGATCAACGAATCGGCCTGAATGCCTCTTCCAAGTAGCGTCGCCATGATCGTGCCGAAAGGCGTGCTGTTCGAGAGCAGGGTTCCGGTACCGGTAACGACACTCGCCGAGTTGCCGAGAATTTTCCAATTGATACCGAGTTCGCGGGCCGCCTGACGGGAGGCCTCGACGAAGCGGACTTCGAGCATGACCTGCTGCGGTTGGGTAACGCCCACGGAATTGATGATGTCTGGCCCGAACTGTTTGGCAATCGTCACCACCCGGTCGAGCGTGACTGCATCTGGTGAGGTGCCAGAAAGTAAGATACGGCCATTCACCGACGACACACGGATGCGCGCCCTCGGGAACTGGCGGTTGATTTCGGATGATAACTTCGAGACGTCGTAGGAAACCTCGACATCAAAAATACCGACGAGATTCTTGCCTTCAGCATAAATGGAAACACGTGTGGTACCAATTTTTTTGCCGAGCACGGAGATTGAACGATCGGTAAGCGGGCTGACATCCGCGATTTCCGGATCGCTGACCATCACCTCCATAAAGGGCTGATCAGTGCGTACATCTTCAGATTTTCCGATCGGCACTGTGACGTTCGACGTCTTCTTGCTGCTGCCGAGCGAAATCGCGCGCGACTGTGCATACGCGCTGTTCACAGAGACCGGTGACAAGGATGCTATCCCTGCAAAAATCAAGGCCGAGATGAAAGTATAAGCTAGCGAAGATCGAGCCAGCAGTTTTGGAACGGCTGTCACTCGCGCGTGTTCTGTCCGGTTGTTCATTGTTGCCTCCCCCAATTCCT